>Ga0160472_100234_pt1 | contig 65897 bp, 63 predicted proteins | sample HID1973M_E11MG_FD_108267 | JGI IMG/M metagenome (GOLD analysis project Ga0160472, IMG submission 108267) | Enriched mosquito-associated microbial communities from UW Madison campus, WI, USA - HID1973M_E11 MG | ecosystem: Host-associated > Arthropoda: Insects > Digestive system > Unclassified ... | reverse complement strand
TGACCGGCGCGATGTCGATCCAGAATCCGTCGACCTTGACGCGATGGGACGGCGCTTCCTCGGGGTAATGGTCGTCCGAACCCATTCGGAAGGTTCCGCCGGGAACCCAGACCATGTCGCGCAACCGGCGTTCGCTGCGGGCATCGGCGGGCGCGGCCGCCGGGCGGGCTAGGGTCTGGTCGGTCATCCGCGTCTCCTGTCACCGGGCCGGGGGTGGGGCAGCATTCCGGCCATCCCGCGCAGTCTGAAGCCTTGCCGCGGGCTTGGCAATCGTTTGCCCCCGTCGTGGCGTCACCATGGGTTGAGCGGCGGAAGCGCGTCCTGCGCCGCTCCGTGCCGCCTGCGGCGGAGGTCCCGCCTCGCCTCCCGCAGCGCCGCGACCAGCGCCTTGCGGCTGGCTGGAGAGGGCGAGGGAAGCCGCTCTCCCGGTCCCCAAAGCTCGCGCTCGGCCTCGCGCAGGGCGGTTTCGACCGATGCCGGGGGGCTTTGGGCGTCGATCAAGGGCAGCCATTCCTCCAAGATCTGCCGCACCTCGCCGATGCGACCGTGGCGCGCCTGTCCGAGGAGCCGCCGAAACACCACCGGTTCGGACCGGCGAAGACGCGTCCAGCCCGCACGCAAACGATGCCGTCCCAGCCACAGCGCCGCGAGGAGGGCAAGCCCGATGCCTCCGCCCCAAAGCAGCAGGACGCGGCGCGGATCGGGCGTGCCCGGCGGATGCCATCCGCGCGGCGCGGGAATGCTGAAGGTCGCGCCCTGACTGCCCGCGCTTTCGACCTTGGCCGCCTTGCTGTTCCACCAGTCGAGATGGGTGGGAGGCAGGGCATAGTCGCCGGGCAGTTCGGCAACATAGGTCACGCTCTCGACCCGGCGCGCGGTGGGCGCGGCCCCGCGCTCGCCCGGCTGGTCGGAAAGCTCGGGCTCGCGCGGATAGGCGCGCAGGCCGGCGGGGGCATCGTCGCCAAGGATCGGGGGCAGCAGCATCGCCTGTGTCCCCTGCGCCTCGATCGTCACCGTCCGCGTCACCGCCGAGCCGGGGCGCGGATCGTCGCCCGGTCCCTCGATCGCATCGGAAATGGTCAGCGCCTCGGCCGCGATGAAAGGCTTCAGACCCTCCGCGCCCTTCGGCACCGTGCCCGCGAAAGTGATGGCTGGCATCATCGCCTCTGCGGGGACGGGCTGGTTCGTGTCGGGATCGGCATAGGTCAGCGGGATCTTCTGCGGATCGAGGGTATAATCGGCCGCCTGCTGGGGCGTGATCTCATAGACGCGGGACACGACCACCCATGTCTGCGCGCCGACCCTGCGCGAGCCGGGGCGCGATGCGTTTGGCGGCACGCGGGTAATCGCATCCGCGATCTGCAGGTCAGGCCAGACCGGGGGCTTCAGCAGGTAGCTGGGGGCGAGGACGCTGAGGGTGATGCGCAATGGCGTGCCGACGGTCGTGCCCTCTGGTGGCTCCACCGTGACCTCGACCTGTGGCGTGTCGGAGGGTGATTGCGCCGCGACCGGCAGCGCGGCCAGCCCGACGGCGCAGGCCATCAGCAATGCGCGCAGGATGTTCATGGGGTGCCCCCGCTGGCGGAGGTTGTGCTCTGCGCCGCCTCGACCGCAAAGCGCGATTTCAGGAAATCGGCGGGCTTGGTCTGGACCTGCTTCATCCATTGCTCGGCCGCGTCCTCGGAGAGGCTGGTATCTCCGGTGATGCGCATCTTGCGGCCCTGATCGCCCTGCAGATCCTCAACCGTGCCATCGGCGGCATTGTCCTTGCTGTCGGCCTGCGGGTCCTCGGCATCGCGGTTCTCGTTCAGATAGGCGATGATGCGGTTGGCAAGGTCGAGGTTTTCCTGCGCCTCGCGATCCGAAGGGTCCAGCGCGACGGCGGAGGTGAAGGCTGCGACAGCGCCCTGATAATCGCGGCCATGGATCAGCGCGACGCCGCGGTTGAATTGCGCGTCGTGGGTCTGGACCGGCTCCAGCAGCGCGGCGGCCTCGGTATATTTGCCCGCCCGCATCAGCGCGGCCGCCTTCCACATTGGATCGGTGAAATGCTCTGCCGCCTCGGGATAGCGATGCGCCGCATAATCGCGCGCGCCCTGCTGGTCAGGGGTCCAGAACAGGTCGGCAAGCGGTCCGGCGCGCGCCTCTGGCGGCAGCATCACCGCGCAGGCAAGGATCGCCCAATGCAGCGTCGTTCCGCGCCGGAACCACGAAAGCAGCAGCAGCGCGGCAGGGATCGCCAGCAGCCAGCCATCGTCCTGAAGCTTGCCGTCCTTGGCCCCCGCGCGCGCAAGGCGGGACGAGATGGCGCGGTTGACCGCGCGCAGGTCGCTGTCATCGACGCTGACCGCGACCGTTGCGACATCCGCCGCCTTGGCCCAGCGATCCAGTTCGGCCCCGCCGCCATCCGGAGCGATGACCAGCGCCACCCGCGCCGGTCCATCGGTCGGAAAGCCGGGAATATCGGCCGGATCGACGCCGTCGGTCACGAACAGGACCGTGCCCGCCTGATCCTCCGCCTTGAGAAGCGAGGTGGCAAGCCGCATCGCCTCGGATGGGCGCTGGCCCACGCGCGGCATCACGCCGGGGCTCAGCCCTTCGAGGAAGCTTTGCAGCACCGTCGGATCCTCGGTCGGCGGCATCACCAGATGCGCGCTGCCCGCATAGGCGATCAGCCCGATCCTTCCCCCGGCCCGCAAGGCGATCAGGTCGCCGATCTTCTGCTTCGCGCGCTCCAGCCGCGAGGGCGGCACGTCGCCATTCGCCATGCCCGGGGAGAGATCGAGCGCGATGATCAGCGGCGCCGTCTCGGTCACGAAGGGCGATGGCTCGGGGCGGAAGGCGGGACCGGCCGCGGCCACCGCCATCAGCGCGGCCGAGCCGAGGATGATCAGCGCCGGCCCCGTCCGCTGGGCATCCGCGCGCCCGAGCGTCAGCGCCTCCAGCAGATGCGGTGCGAGTTGCGGCAGGACCGGCCGCTCGGCCGCCGCGCGCTGGCGCAGGCCCCACCAGATCAGCGCAAGCAGCGGAAGCGCCAGCAGCCAGAGCGGGCGCAGCAATGTCAAATTTTCTAGGCTATGGAATAGGTTCACGCGGAAACCTCATCCGTTTTCTTCGCGGCCCTTTTCCCGCGCCTCAGCGCGCGCGAGGCAAGCATGACCCCATAACCCCCCAGCGTCAGCAGCACGAAGGCGCCCGCCGTCCATTTGCCCAAGGGCAGGCGCGGCCGCCATGAGATCGCCTTGCCCTCGACCGGATGCAGCGCGTCGATTTGGGCATAGATGGCGGTCAGCGCGGCCGCGTCCTCGGCCCGGTTGAAGGTGCCACCGGCGGTGCCCGCAATCTTGCGCAGCGTGTCCAGATCGACGCGATTTTGCTCGTCCGTCGTCTCGGGGTCGCCGATGGCGATGGTGTGGATCGTGACATTGTTCTGTGCAGCGATCTCGGCGGCCTTGGCCGGGGCCATGCGCGATGAGGTGTCCGAGCCATCCGAGAGCAGGATCAGCACCCGCTCCTCGACATTGCTGGCCGCGAAGGACTGGATCGCAAGCCCGATCGCATCCCCCAGCACGGTGTTCTGCCCCGCCATGCCGGGCTCCAGCGTCGCCAGCAGCTCGCGCGCGGCATTGGTGTCGCGGGTGAAGGGGACAAGGACATAGGCCGCCGCGCCAAAGACGATCAACCCGATCCGGTCCTCCTTTCGATCGGCGATGAATCCGTCGAGGACCTGCTTCACCCCCTCCATCCGGGTGGCGCGATTGCCGTCCCGACCGACGAAATCCTGGGCCGCCATCGACCCCGAGATGTCCACCGCAAGCATGATGTCGCGCGCGGGCTCGGTCCTCGTGACCGGATCGCCCAGCCAGACCGGGCGGGCGATCGTAGTGACCACCAGCACCCAGAGAAGGGCCACGCCCGCGATCTGCGCGATGCGCCGGCCGGGAACCACGGCCCCCTCTCCGGTCGGAAGGCCGGCGCTGAGCCTTTCGAAAAAGGGCAGCCGGACCGCCTGCACGCGCTCGCGCCGGGGGGGCGCCAGCCACAGGACCAGAAGGGGCAGCGGCAGGGCCAGAAAAACGAGGGGGGCGTCGAATTCAGGCATGGTGATGCCGGATCCAGTGCCGGGCCAGCCGGGCCGCACCCGCGCCGTCAAAGGCGGGGGGGCGGACTGCATAGGGTGCCTCGGCCAGCGCGCCGGAAATGCCGCCAAAGCCGGGCGGCGGCAGCCCCTTCGCGCTGTGGTCAAGGTAGTCTGCCCAGTCCGTTCCGGTTAGCGCCGCGACTTCGGCGCGGGGAAAGGCGGCAAGGGCGGTGCGGCGCAGGATCTGGTCAAGCCCGGCGAGGGCGGCCGCGTCTCCGCCGAGCAGCGCCGGTTCAAGGTTGCGCAGACGGGCCAGCGCCTCGCGCCGATATGCATTGGCCCGGCGGTGCCGGGTCCAGCGCCAGAGACCGAAAGCGACCAGCAGACCGAGGATCGCGGCCAGCACCCACCAGGCATCGGTCGCGGGCCACATCGACACGGCGGGCGGTTCCCGCATGTCATGGAGCTGCGCGATGAGCGAGACGAGGCTTTCGCCCGGATCGGCCTGCGTCTCGGGGTTCATGGCTCGGCCTCCCCGAAATCCGCCACGCGCGCCGGCCGGCCGGAGCCGAAAAGCCGCAGGATCTGGGGCAGGGTGGCTTCGCCGGCGCTGACAGGAAGGATGGCGGCGTCCAGCCGCTCCTGCCAGCCGAGGAGGCCGCGCAGCCGCTCTCCCCCCGCTTCGGCAAGGTTGCGTTGGACCTTCTTCTCGGCGAGATCCAGTTCGACCTGCAGGCGCCCGTCGCCGATGACCAGCCGCCCCTCAGCCGGAACCTCGTGCGCGAGGGGGTCATAGATCAGCCCCAGCACCAGATCATTGTTTCGCGCAAGCCGCGAGAGCGCGCGGAACGTCCCGTCGCCCGCCCCGTCGAAATCCGACAGGATGATCACCAGCCAGTCATGGGTGACGACGCGCGCCGCCTGCTCCAGCGCGCGGTCGAGGATGCCCGAGGCCTCGGCGACGACGGGTGCCTCGGCCGAGAGGGCGGTGTTGCGGGTCGCGATCAGCGACAGCAGGCGCAGGACCGCATTGCGGCTGCGGGCCGGGCGCTGGTCCTCGATCCCCGTATCCGACAGGACGAGCCCACCGACCCGGTCCCCCGCGCCAAGGATCCGCCAGGCGGCAAGTGCCGCGACCTCGGCCGCTGTCACCGACTTCATGTTCAGGCGGCTGCCGAAGAACATTGATTGCCGCTGGTCGACGATGATCAGGGCGGGGCGGTCCCGCTCCTCGCGGGTGACGCGGATATGGGGGCTGCCGGTGCGCGCGGTGACGCGCCAGTCCATGCTGCGCGGATCGTCGCCGGGCAGATAGGCGCGGATCTCCTCGAATTCCAGCCCGCGCCCGCGCAGGCGCGAGGCGCGCCGCCCAGCAAGCACGCTGCCCACCGGCTGGCGGGGCAGAAAGTCGAAGCCCCGCGCCCGCGCCTCCAGCCCGACCAGATGATGCAGGTCGACATGGATGCGCGGGTCTCCGCCGGCCGGGGCCGGGGCGGCCATCACTTGGCGTCCGGATAGACGCGCGACCAGTCCTTTGCCATGTCGATCAGCAGCCAGCCCTTTTCGGGCGCGGCATCCAGCGCCTTGTCCAGCTTTCCAAAGGAGCTTTCGCGATCATAGGCATATTCGCGGTCGGCATCGGTGTGATGGACGATGGCGGCAAGCCGGGGGCCATCGCCTGCGGTGGTATATTCCAGCATCTGGAAATCGCCGTCGGAATTGCCGAAGGCCATGACCGGCCGCTTGCCGATATGGCGGTCGATCCCGACGGGCTTGCCGGCGCCGTCATCGATGAAGAATATGTCGGGCTTGCGCAGGAGCTGCGGCTTGCCGTCGATGATCTGGTATTCCTTGGCGATCTGCGAGCCGACGACCTGCTGGGGCGGGATGCCATAGGCGGCCTCGGTCCAGGGGCGCATGAAGTCGATGCCACCGCCCGAGACGATCCAGGTCTGGAAGCCGTTGTCGCGCAGATAGTCGAGAAGCTCGACCATGGGCGTGAAGGTCATCTCGGTGAAGGGGCGCTGCGTCTTGGGGTGCCGCGCGGTTTCCAGCCATTTGCCGACCACAGTGTCAAAACCCTCGTCGGTCATGCCCGAATGGGTCACGGCCAGAAGCTCCATCAGCCCCTTTTCCCCGCTCGCGGCGACTGCCGCCATGTCGCCCTCCAGAACACCCTTGAAGGGTTGCTGCTCCTTCCATTCGGGATGCGCCGGGGCCATTTCCTTGACCCGGTCAAAGACGAAGAAGGCCTGAAAATAGGCGGGCTGCTCGGACCAGAGGGTGCCGTCATTGTCAAAGACGGCGATCCGGTCCTCGGGCGCGACCCAGCCGGGGTCGCCATCGGTGGTCGCAGCCTTGACGAAGTCGATGATGGCGCTTTTCGTCGGACCGGCATTCCATGAGGCCAACTCCTGCGCGAGCGCCGCCAGAGGCATGGCGACGGCAAGGCAGGCGGCCTGCGCGAGGACAAGAAGCTTTCGTGAACTGTTCATTCTGACCTCCTATGCAACTGCGACCAGGCGCAGCATCTCGGCGATGATGTCATCGGCCGAGCGTCCGCTGCCATGCGCCTCGTAGCTGAGCGCGATCCGGTGGCGCAGGACATCGGGCGCAATCGCCTGCACATCGCCGGGCGAGACGAAATCCTGTCCCCGCAGCCATGCATAGGCGCGCGCGCAGCGGTCAAGCGCGATGCCCCCGCGCGGGCTTGCGCCCAACTCGATCAGGCGGCCCAGTTCCGGGGACAGCTTGCCGGGCTGGCGCGTGGCGTTGATGATGTCGATGATATAGCGCTCGATCCCTTCGGCGATGTGGATACCGGCGATCTGGCTGCGCGCCTCGGTCAGCGAGGCATGTGCCTCGGCCGCGTCCTTCTCGTCCTGTGCTTTGGACCCTGCTTCTGGGGCCGCGTCGGGCTTGGGGGCCAGCGCCGCCTGCTCCTCCTCCCGCACGAGGCGAAGCACGTCGCGTTCGGCGTCGGGGGCGGGATATTCCACCAGGACCTTCATCAGGAAGCGGTCGGTCTGCGCCTCGGGCAAGGGATAGGTGCCCTCCTGCTCGATCGGGTTCTGCGTCGCCAGAACCATGAAGGGCGAGGGCAGGGGGTGGCTCGCCTCGCCCACCGTCACCTGCCGTTCCTCCATTGCTTCCAGCAGCGCGGCCTGCACCTTGGCGGGGGCGCGGTTGATCTCGTCCGCCAGAAGAATATTGCCAAAGACCGGGCCGGGCTGGAACCGGAACTCTCCCGCGCCGTCCTTCGAGAAATAGACGTCCGAGCCGGTCACGTCCGCCGGCAGCAGGTCCGGGGTGAACTGGATGCGGGTAAAGTCAAAATCCAGCGCCCGCGCCATGGCCTTGACGGCGCGGGTCTTGGCAAGTCCCGGCAGCCCCTCGATCAGGACATGGCCATCGGCAAGCAGGCCGATCACCATGCGCTCGACCAGATGCTCCTGCCCTATGACGGACTTGTTCATCGTCGCCATCAGGGATGCAAATGCGTCACGCGCGGGCATGAAAAAGTTTCCTTGAAAAGGGATTGGCCGGCGCGCCATGCGCACCGGCCTGGCTGATTACTGTGCCATCGATTCGAGGCTCTTCGTCAGCTCTGCCTGGATCTGGTCGATGGAAAAGCTGTCGGGCCGTTGCGCCGGCGGGAAGTCCTTGAAGGTCCCAAGGAACTCGCCCACGATCAACTGCGCCGGGCCAAGCAGATAGGCGCGGTCGAGAACCCAGTCGTAGTAGGTGTTGGACGTGATGTCCGCACGCTCATAGGGATCGGCGCGCAGGTCGAAGATTTTCGGCACGCGCAGCGGGGTGAAGGGTTCCGCCCAGATGTTCAGCGTGCCCTTGGACCGCTGCTCCTTGAACACGATCTTCCAGTTCTCGAACCGCAGGGCGACCACATCGCCATCGTCGTTGAAATAGAAGAACCGGTCCCGCGCGCCATGCTCCGCCTCGCCCGTGAGGTAGGCGAGTTGGTTGTAGCCGTCGAGATGGTTCTTGTATTCCTTGCCCGCGATGGTCGTCCCGGCCAGCAGACGTTCCTTGATGTCGGTATCGCCCGCGGCGGCCAGCAGCGTCGGGAACCAATCAAGGCCCGAGAACATGTCGTTTGCCACCGAGCCCGGCTCGATATGGCCTGGCCACTTGATCATGGCGGGCACACGGAATGCGCCTTCCCAGTTCGTGTTCTTTTCCGAGCGGAAGGGCGTGGTGCCGGCATCGGGCCAGGAGTTCTGGTGCGGGCCGTTGTCGGTCGCGTAGATGACGATCGTGTTGTCTGCGATGCCCATGTCGTCGAGCGACTTCAGGATCTCGCCCACCACATTGTCATGCTCGATCATGCCGTCGGCATATTCGGTCAGCGCGGTCAGCCCCGGCTCGCTGCGATGCTCGGGGCGGACATGGGTGCGGAAGTGCATCCGCGTGGTGTTCATCCAGGTGAAGAAGGGCGTGCCCGCATCGTGCTGGCGCTTCATGAAGTCGATGGCGGCGGCCGAGGTCTCGTCGTCGATCGTCTCCATCCGCTTCTTGTTCAGCGGGCCGGTGTCCTCGATCGTGCCGTCGGCGGAGGATTTGATCACCCCGCGCGGGCCGAAACGCTCGGCGAACTTCGGATCCTTCGGATAGTTGAAGTTCTCCGGCTCCTCTTCGGCATTCAGGTGGTAGAGGTTGCCGAAGAATTCGTCGAAGCCATGCGCGGTCGGCAGGAATTCGTCCTTGTCGCCAAGGTGGTTCTTGCCGAACTGACCGGTGGCGTAGCCCTGATCCTTCAGCGCCGAGGCAATGGTCGCATCCGACGCCTGAAGGCCGGCGTTGGCGCCCGGCATGCCCACCTTCGACAATCCGGTGCGCAGCGTGGATTGCCCCGTGATGAAGGTAGACCGACCGGCGGTGCAGGACTGCTCCGCGTAATAATCGGTGAAGATCATGCCGTCATTGGCGATGCTGTCGATGTTGGGCGTACGGTAGCCCATCAGCCCCTTGGTATAGGCCGAGATGTTCCCCTGCCCGATATCGTCGCCCCAGATGACGAGGATGTTGGGCTTTTCCGCGGCAGGTGGGTCTTGGGCCAGTGCAAGGCTGCTCGTGCAGAGCGTCAGTGCGGCCGCAATTCCAAGTTTTCGTAGCATTGGCCTCTCCGATTGATAGGGTGCCGACCAAATATGGGCGGCACTATTCCGGCTGGTCGTCTACTTCGTCTTGATGGCGGGCAGGGCGGGGTGCGTGAGTTCCTGGCCCGAACCGGAGGATCGATTCCCATGATTTCCCCGAATGAATGACGCGCTTCGCATGGCTCGGCATCCTCCCTTCGAGAAATCGCTGACATTCAGTTCCCGCAAAACAATATGAGCAGGATTCCAAATTTGGTGCAATAGCCGCTAGCGTGAAAAACCTTCATAATCAGACGCCAATCAGAAGCGAATGGAATATTCCCTTTTCGATGCAAAATATGACGACGGACCGGCGGATCCGTGAAATGGAATTGCACGGCCCGCAGATTTGAACGCCGGTAAAATTGGTCATTCGCCATTCCATAATTCTTGCAAGGCGACGGGAATTGACCGATGCTGCATCGCAGAAAACCCATGCGGCGACGGAGTGACCTGTGAGCAAGCGGCCGGTTCCGATCAATCTTGCCCTGCAAGGAGGCGGCTCGCATGGCGCGTTGGCCTGGGGCGTTCTTGATCGGCTGCTGGAGGAGCCGCGCCTGTCCATCGCCGAGATCAGCGGAACCAGCGCCGGGGCGATGAACGGGGTGGTTCTGGTCAACGGGATGGAAAAGGGCGGGCGCGAGGGCGCGCGCGCGGCCTTGGCCGAGTTCTGGAAGGCGGTCAGCGATTCCGCGCGTTTCTCGCCGGTGCAGCGCAGCTATTGGGACCGGCTGCGGGGCAGCTTCTCGCTGGACCGCTCGCCCGGCTATCTGGTCGCCGAGTCGCTGAGCCGGATTTTCTCGCCCTATCAGCTCAACCCTTTCGACCTCAATCCGCTGCGGAACATCCTCAGGAAAAGCGTGGATTTCGACGCGGTCAACCGCTCCCGGCAGATCCGCCTGCACCTCAACGCGACGAATGTGCGCACCGGCCTTCCCCGCATCTTCTCGACCGGCCAGATCAGCGCCGAGGCGGTGATGGCCTCGGCCTGCCTGCCGCTGATGTATCATGCGGTCGAAATCGACGGCGAGGCTTATTGGGACGGCGGTTTCTCGGCCAATCCGGCGCTTGCGCCGCTGATCTTCGACAGCGAGGTCGTGGACCTGCTGATCGTCCAGTTGAACCCGCTGCGCCGCAACGACCTGCCCCGCACCGCGCGCGAGATCATCAACCGCATGGGCGAGATCAGCTTCAACACCAGCCTGATGAAGGAGCTGGGCATGCTGAACAGGATGGGGCACCTGATCAACGAGGGCGTCGTCACCATGGCAGAGGGCAATGAGCTTCGCCTGCACATGATCCACGGCGAGGCCGACCTGCAGGAGCTTTCGGCGTCAAGCAAGATGAACGCCGAATGGGACTATCTGACGGACCTGTTCGCACGCGGGCGGATCTGGGCCGATGACTGGCTGGAGAAGCATCTTGATGACGTGGGCAAGCGCGCGACCTTCAAGGTCGGAGAGCTTTTCGCCCCGCCCTCGCGCCCCGCAGGGCTGAAACCGATCAGCGGCGACTGAGGGCCGGGGGAACTATCCATGTATGACATCGCGGTGATCCTTGTCGGCCTCTGCGGCCTGATGGCATTGGCGTTCCGGGGCGGTAGCATGACGCTGCTTGCGCCGGTCATGGCAATGCTGGTCGTGCTGCTGGCCGAGGGGGGCAGGCTTCTTGCCAGCTTCACCCAGATCTACATGCCGGCCATGGGCGGCTTCGTCATCTCCTTCTTCCCGCTTTTCCTGCTGGGCGCGATCTTCGGCAGGCTGATGGACGCGACCGGATCGGCGCGCGCCCTGTCGCGCGGTATCGTGCGGATGCTGGGGGCAAGGCAGGCCATTCTTGCGCTGATCGTGTCCTGCGCGGTGATGACCTATGGCGGCGTATCGCTGTTCGTGGTGGCTTTCGCGACCTATCCGGTGGCGGTCGGCCTTTTCAGGCAGGCGGATATCCCGCGCCGGCTGATGCCCGCGACGATCGCCCTTGGCTCCTTCACCTTCACCATGTCGGCGCTGCCCGGCTCGCCGTCGATCCAGAACGCGATCCCGATGCCCTTCTTCGGCACCACGCCCTTTGCGGCGCCGGGTCTGGGGCTGATCGCCGGGGCGATCATGTTCCTTAGCGGCTGGCGCTGGCTTGAATGGCGCGCCGCCCGGCTGAACGAGGGTTTTGACGAGGTCGGACCCGAAGAAGCAGCCGACGATGGGGCGAAGGATCCGCCATTCGCGCTGGCCGCGCTGCCGCTGGTGCTGGTCCTGCTGCTGAACGGCTTTTTCACCTGGCTGCTGATCCCGGCGATGGACACATCCTATCTGGCCTTGCCGGTGTTCGGGGAAACCGATGTCGAGGAGGTGCGCGGCATCTGGTCGGTGATCGCGGCCCTGACCTCCGCGATCCTCGCCCTTGTTGTCCTGAACCTGCACCGCTGGCGACCGGTGCTCGCGGCGCTGCAGGAGGGGGCGAATGACGCGATGCTGCCGATCTTCAACACGTCGAGCCTTGTCGGATTCGGCGCGGTCGTGGCCTCGCTTTCGGGTTTCCGGCTGATCACCGAGCGGATGATGGAACTCGGGACCGAGAATGTGCTGGTTTCGCTCGCTGTCTCGACCAGCTTCCTTGCCGGGTTGACCGGCTCCGCCTCGGGCGGGATGTCGATTGCCCTCTCGATCATGGGCGAGAACTACCTTGCCCTTGCCGAGGCGCGGGGCATCGCGCCCGACCTGCTGCACAGGGTCACGACGCTTGCGACGGGCAGTCTCGACACGCTGCCCCATAACGGAGCGGTCATCACGCTGCTGACCATCTGCGGCGTCGGCCATCGCAAGGCCTATGGCGACCTCGCCATGGTCTGCATCGCGGGTCCGGTGGTCGCCTTGCTTGTCGTGATCCTGCTCGGCTCGGTTTTCGGAAGCTTCTGATTGCCTTACAGATCCTTCCTGAACTCCTCGATCAGATGCATCACGACGGCGCGGTGCGCCTCCTCGCGGCTCGCGCCCGCCGAAACCGCGGCGGCGAATACCGCGCGCTGCCGGTCGGCCGAGTTGCCGGAGGCCAGGATGTCGCGGACCCCGGCAATGGCGGGCTGGCAATCCAGCTTGTCGGCATCCTCGGCAATCATCGCCAGCCAGTCCTCGGCAAGCTCCCTGAAGGGCGGGATGCGTGCCTCGCCAAAGTCGATCAGCCCCTCCGAGGTTCCATAGCGCATCGCGCGCCAGCGGTTCTCGCCGATCAGGAAGTTGTCGTATTGCCGCCAGCGCTGGTTGCGGCGGGTGAGGCGCCACAACATGCGCAGGGTTGTCTGGATCAGCGCGGCCATGGTGATGGTGTCCTGAAGGCGCGGGCAGGCGTCGCAGATGCGCGTTTCCAGCGTCGGGAACTTGGAGGAGGGGCGCAGGTCCCACCAGATCTCGCTGCTGTCCTCGATGATGCCAAGTTCGCTCAGAGTGCCCGCCGAACGCTCGAACGCGTCCCAGCTTTCGAAGCGGGGCGGCAGGCCGGTGCGCGGGTAGCCGCCAAAGACCGTGGTGCGATAGGAGGCGAGGCCGGTATCATCCCCCTGCCAGAACGGGCTGGAGGCCGAAAGCGCCAGAAGATGCGGCAGGAAGTAACTGAACTGGTTCATCAGGTCGATGCGCATGGCCTCGTCAGGCAGGCCGACATGGACATGCATCCCGCAGATCAGCATTCGGCGGGCCATGCCGCGCATCTGGCTGGACAGCCGGTGATAGCGGTCCTTGTCGGTGCGGTCCTGATCGCGCCAATCCGCGATCGGGTGACAGGCGGCCGAGATCGGCGCAAGGCCAAACTCCGCGGCCTGCCGGGCGATGGTGCGTCGCAGCGTGGCCAGATGGGCACGCGCCTCGGCGATGTCGGCCGCGACGGGGGTTCCGATCTCGATCTGGCAGCGCAGGAATTCAGGACTGACCTGCTCGCTGAGCTCGGCCTTGCAGGCTTCCATCAGGGCGGCGGGCGCGTCGCTCAGATTGCCGGTCCCGGCATCAACCAGCAGGTATTCCTCTTCGATGCCCAGGGTGAATTCCGGTTCGCTGCTCATCTCGTCCTCTGTATCGGGTTCGCCTGACACAAGACCCGGCAAGCGTGCTTCGTTCCCTTGCCCTCAAGCCAGCCAGTCCAGAAAGCGGCGCTCGCCCTCGGGCGAAAAGCGGATCACACGCGAGCCGGGCACCCGCTTGGCCCAGCCGATCGCGAAGATGCGGTCAAGGACCAGCTTGCCGATCGTCCCGGCAAGGTGGTGGCGCCGCATGCTCCAGTCGAGGCAGGCGCGGCAGAGCGGGCGGTTGCTGCGCGGCAGCGCGTCGGGCGCAAGCCCGATCGCACCAAGCCGGTGCCAGCCGCGCTCGGTCATGCTGGGGGCAGTGTCGAATTCCGGCCCGCCATCGGCGCGCAGGCGATCGAACATCAGCACCCCCATCTCTCCGGCGAGGTGGTCGTAGCAGATCCGCGCCTTGCGCAATTCCGGCTCGTTCGGCCCGGTCCTGAGCGGCGGCGCGGCGTCCGAGGAAAAGACCATCAACGCCTCGAGAAGTGCCGCGACATGGGGACCGGCAAGGGCGAAATAGCGGTGCCGTCCCTGCGCGCGGACCACCAGCACCTCGGCCTCGACCATCTGGGAGAGGTGGCTGCTGGCCGTGGCGCGGGTCACGCCGGCAAGGCCCGCAAGCTCGGTCGCGGTCAGGGCGCGCCCGTCCATCAGTGCCAGCAGCATCATGCTGCGGGCGGGATCGCCGACAAGCGCGGCGATGCGGGCGATTTCCGGGCCTTCCCTCATGCTTCGATCTTAATCGAAGCATCAAGGCGCGACAATCGGCTAGTCTGCATTTCAGCAAGCAAGAAGGACAGGCCATGCTCACCTGCGTGATCACATATGACATCGACCCCAACCGCCGCGAGCTTTTCGAGGAATATGCCCGCAACTGGGGTCAGGCGATCCCGCGCTGCGGCGCGGAGCTGATCGGCTATTTCGCCCCGCATGAGGGCTGCGCAAGCACCGCCTATGGCATCTACTCTCTGCCGTCGCTGGCGGATTACGAGGCCTATCGCGCCAGACTGGCCGAGGATCCGATCGGGCGGGAGAATTATGAATTTGCCCGGCGCGAGCGTTTCATCCGGCGCGAGAGCCGGCTTTTCGTCCGCCTCGCCTCGGCACCGCATGGCGGGGTGGCGGCATGATCGCGGTCATTTTCGAGGTCGAGATGGAGGAGAACCAGCGCGGCGAATATCTGGAGATCGCGGCGTCGCTGAGGCCCGAATTGCAGAAGATCGACGGCTTCATCTCGGTCGAGCGGTTCGAGAGCCTGACCACGCCGGGAAAGCTGCTGTCGCTGTCCTTCTGGCGGGACGAGGCGGCGGTTGCCGAATGGCGTGCTCTGGGCCAGCACCGCAGGGCACAGGCCGCCGGTCGCGACCATGTCTTTGTCGATTACCGGCTGCGCGTGGCCAGCGTGCTGCGCGACTATGGCATGGACCGGCGCGACGAGGCGCCTGCCGACAGCAGGGACGCCCATCCCGCGCATTGAAGGATAGCGGGGAACCATAGGGTTCCCCGCGACCGCCTTAGGGCTTGTAGGTCTGGACCGCGCCCGACAGCTTCGACCAGCTGGCATACCATGTATCGAAAAGCGCGAGCTGGGCTTCGGCAAAGCCGCGCTGGCTGTCGGTCAGCGCATCGGTTTCGTTGAAATGCAGCAGGTATTCCGGGTTCCCCTTCAGCACCATCATGTGCTTGAAGAAAAGCACCAGATCCGGCCCCTCGTCGAAGGTGGAGAGAACGGCCAGCGCCGCCTCCAGCTCAAGCGCGCGATGGCGTGCCTCGACATCGCCCTTGGCCGCTGCCTGGCTCAGCGCCACCAGATGCAGCACCTCCTTGGGCAGCACGCAGCCGATCCCGGTGATGGCGCCGCTTGCGCCGCAATTCACGTAGCCGTGGAAGACGCAGGTATCGACGCCGACCATCAGCGCAACCTCGTCATCGCGGCTGGTGATGTTCTCGGCAGCATAGCTCAGATCGTCGGGACCGCCGAATTCCTTGAAGCCGACAAGGTTCGGATGCTCGGCCCGCAGGGCAAAGAACAGGTCGGCGCGGGTGGCAAAGCCGTAATAGGGGCTGTTGTAGATCACCGCGGGCAGGTTCGGCGCGGCGGCAAGGATCGCCTTGAAATGGTGACGCTGCGCCGTGGCCGAGGGGCCGCGCGACAGGACGCGGGGGATCACCATCAGGCCCTGCGCGCCCACGCTTTCGGCATGGGCGGCCAGCGCCACCGCCTTGGCGGTGTTGACCGCACCGGTGCCGACGATGACCGGAACGCCGCCCTCAACCAGACGGCGCACACCCTCCATCCGCTCCTCGTCCGAGATCAGCGGCCAGTCGCCCATCGACCCGCAATAGATCACCGCCGCCATGCCCGCCGCGATCAGTTCCTGTCCCTTGCGGACCAGCGCGTCGAAATCGGGGCGGCGATCTTCGGTGCAGGGGGTCATCAGCGCCGGCATGCAGCCGGAAAAGATCTGCGCGTTCATTCTGGTTCTCCTATGGGCGGCGGACCGGCTGCGGTCCTCGAATCATTGCGTGTCGACTGATACAATACCGTTTGTATTTTTTATGTCGACAAGTTTTGGATGGCGAAAAGACTGTGTCCTTTCGATGCCCAAACGTCAAAGCGCGATGTGGCGCCGCCTATCGCGCGCCATCATCTGCTGGATCTGCTGCACGATCTGGTCCGCATGCTGCTTTGAAAGCCGGTCGGCGACTTCGACATCCTGCCGCTCGATGGCAGCGATGATGTCCTCATGCTCGTCAACGAAGCATTGCGGCAGCCGGTCGTTATAGGAGGAATAATAGATCCGCAGGATCCGCCGCCCCTCGTCCAGCAGGCGATAGAAGAGGCCGGTGTAATAGGGATTGCGGCCCGCCTCGGCGATGGCGGCATGGAACTCACGATTGGTGGCGATCATCGCCAGCGCATCCTGCGCCGCGACGGCCGCCGCAAACTCCACCTGACGCGCCCGGATCACGTCGAGGTCGGCGGCGGTCCGATATTCGGCGGCCAGCCGGGCGGTCACGCGATACATCAGCGTCAACGCATCGAAGAACGTATGAAGGTTCAGGAAGTCGATATTCGACACCACGGTCGAGCGGTTCGGCAAGGTCGTGACCAGCCCCTCGCCGGCCAGACGCACCAGCGCCTCGCGGATCGGCGTGCGCGACATCGAAAGCCGCTCGGCCAACTGGATCTCGTCGATGGGGCTGCCGGGGGGCAGGACGAGATCGAGGATGTCGTCGCGCAGGATCTCGTAGACCAGCTTGACGCCCTCGCCGCGCTTGCGCTCGGGCAGGGTAATGGGCGCGGGTTTCTTGCTCATGGGGCACCTTCGTAAGTCGGGACGGGTATCCCGGCTAAGGGCCGGGATCATTCATTGCGTGAGGGGCAACCTATCTTGCGCCCCAGCTATCGGTCAGCCGATAGCCCTCCGGCCAAGGGTCCGAGGGGTCCAGCATGTGCTGGTGAATGCCGGTGATCCAGCCGCGCCCGGAAATCTCGGGCAGGATCGCGGGCCGGTCGCCCACGGTGGTGGTGCCGAGGATGCGGCCGGTAAAGGTCGAGCCGATCAGCGAAACCGTCGTCAGGCTGTCCTGCATCCCCATCTGGCCGCGTGCATGCAGCACCGCCATCCGGGCGGAAAGCGCCGTGCCGGTAGGCGAGCGATCGACCTTTCCGGGCTGGATCGCGACGGCGGAACCGGCGCGCAGCCTTTCCGGCCCCCGCTCGACCGGGCCGGCGAAAAGGCAGAACGAGAAATGCCGCCAATCCGGCAGGGTGGGATGGTGAAACGCCATCGCGGCATTTGCCGCGTCGGTGATGCGGACGCCGAGCCGGGCGATGTCATGGGCCTCGTCAGCCGCAAGGCGGAAGCCCATCGCAGCGGCGTCGATGATGACGAAACTGTCGCCGCCAAAGGCCGTGTCGACGGTCAGCGTCCCGATCCCCTCGACCTCCAGCGGCACGGCCAGCGCCCCGGCGAAGCTGGGCAGGTTCTGGACATGGATGCGCTCGGCCTTGCCGTTCCGGCAGGTTGCTCGCACCCGCACCAACCCACCCGGCGCCTCGAGAACCATATGCGTCTCCGGCTCCTGCATCGGGATCAGCCCGCCATCGAGCAGCACCGTCGCGACGCAGATCGAGTTCGAGCCGGACATGGGCGGCGTATCTTCCGGCTCCATGATGATGAAGGCGGCGTCGGCCTCGGGGTGCTTGGGCGGCACCAGCAGGTTTACATGCCGGAAGACGCCGCCGCGCGGTTCGTTCAACACGAAGTTGCGCAAGTTCCCATCGCGGGCGATCCAGCGGCTCTGCTCCCAGATCGTGTCGCCGGGTGGGGGCAGCACGCCGCCGACGATCACGTCGCCGACCTCGCCCTCGGCATGGGCCGAGATCACATGGATGGTTCGGTTGCTGCGCATGGTCCCGCCTTTGGCTGATGGATTTTCAGGACTGTCCCGCGGCATGGAGGAGCCATGCCGGAGGGTCTGCCGGAACCGTTCCGTCAAGCGCCGCCGCCGCGCAATCGGCCATGCCGCCGAACCGCAGCGCGCGCCCGGAAAGCCCCGGCCCGTAATGTGCGTATTTCCCCGAATTGGTCATCACGGTCCGCGCCGCTGGAGGAAAGACCGGCTCGGAGATCGAACACCAGCAGAGGTCGGGGATCACCTGCACCCCGGCGCGTTCCAGCGCGGCCAGCGTGCCATCGGCCCGTGCCCCGGCGATGATGCTCCGTCCGGCGGTCACGATCACCGGAACGCTGATGGCCCGCCCCGCCAGCTCCCGCGCCAGCGCCCGGCACTCCGACAGCGAGGCATGCGGGCTGCCGATCGCGACGAGGTCGATCGCCTCCGGCCCGTCGTTCAGCAGCCGCCAACCCGAGAGGAGGTCGGCGGCGGTGATCCGCGCGCGATCCGCATCGGGCGCGGCCGCGCCTTGGGCCTCGGGCGTCACCCCCTCGACATGCAGCATCGGCGCGGCCGAGGTGGTGCCGAACGCCGCGCAAAGGGCCTTCAGGTCATCCGTGTCCGGCATCGCCGCCGCGAGGCCTCGCAGCAAGGGGATGCGATCGGGCGATTTCAGCCCGGCCACATATCCGATCAGCGGCCAGATCGCGTCATCCGCGCCTTCGGGCAACTCGACCTCAAGCACGCGCCCGGCCTTGCGGCCCTCGTCCAGATAGGGGCCCGCCAAGGGGGCCCGCCCGGTCACCGCCATGCAGAGGTCAAGGAAATCCGGGTGCTTGGGCGTCCGCGCGCCAAGGACGCTGTTGGCATAGACCACCGCGTTCGATTCCGCCCAGGCGATCGGTTCGGCAAGGCTCGGGCGGTCCTCCAGCAAGTAGGGCGCGCAGGTGAAGGTTGGCTGGCACCCCATGCGGACATAGGCATCCGCCAGCCGTGAGGCCTGTTCACCGAAAAGCGCCGGCACGCCTTGCTGCCGCCAGTTCTGCCGGTCCACCGAGATGGCGTTGATCGTGGTCGGGACACGGACTCGCGCGCCGAGTTCGTCCATTTTTTCGGCAAAGATGAGGTTCGCGGGATGGGCGAGGATGCAGCCGTCGATATGGCCGCGCTGAATGTCGGTCAGGCGCGCCGCGCCCTGCTGGCGGGCGATGGCGCAGATGATGCGCATGGCCAGCGCCGCCGCCGCGCCGTCGCGGCCACCAAGGATGGCGCGGTCGCCCTCGCTGAGGTGCAGCGCGGTGTCGGGCAGGGCCTCGACCGGTACCACGAAATCTCCCGCGACGATCGCATCCTCGCCGATCGCCAGCCGGGGCTGTGCTGCCAGAAGGTCGAAATCGTCCTTGCCGACCCGCAGGACCGGAAAGCTTGCCCCGAACATCTCGCCCCCGATCAGGCTTCCCAGCGTCAGGATGTCCTCGGGCTCGGAAAAGATCAGCGCGGCCGGGGCATTCCCCTTCAGCAGCAGGTCCAGCACCACACCCGAACCCGAGCAGGACCCCCGGCTGGTCGGCATCATCACCACCGCACCCGCAAGGCAGGCGCCGTTCAGGGGATGATGCGCGTCGATCACCCGCGCAATCGCCGGATCCACCCCGCCCCAGAAGCTGAGCCCCTCGGTCATGGCGAGGACCGGTCCCTCGGCCCGTCCGGGCAGGATGCGGAGCGCGGCGGTCATTTCACCACGAAGCCATGCGCGAAGGGGTCGCGGTCGTCGATGAAGATGGTGTTGTAGCCGGTCATCCGTGCCCAGCCCGCGATCGAGGGGATGATCGCGGGCCGTCCGGCCACCGTGGTCTCGGCTTCGACCCGGCCCTTGAAGATCGAGCCGATGATCGATTCATGCCAGAACTCGTCGCCCTGCTTCAGCTTTCCCTTGGCCGCAAGCTGCGCCATCCGGGCCGAGGTGCCAGTGCCGCAGGGGCTGCGGTCGATGGCCTTCTCGCCATAGAAAACCGCGTTGCGGGCATGGGCGCCCTCGACCGTCGGCGTGCCGGTCCATTGGATATGCGAGAGCCCGTTGATCTCGGGATGCTCGGGATGGACGAATTCGTATTTCGCGTTCAGCGCCGCGCGCAGCTTCGGCGACCATCCGACCAGCTCGCCCGCCGTATGGTCGGCCATGTCGCGGAAATTCTTCTGCGGCTCGACGATGGCATAGAAATTGCCGCCATAGGCCACGTCCACCACGATTTCGCCCAAGCCTTCGACCTCGGCGGTCAGGCCCTCGGCATAAAGGAAGCCGGGCACATTGGTCAGGCGCACTTCCTCGACGAAGCGGCCCTCCTGACGGTAGCTGATATCGACCTTGCCGGCCGGGGCCTCGATCGAGAGGCGGCCCGGCTCGCGCGGCTGGATCAGCCCGTTCTCGATCCCCATGGTGATCGTGCCGATGGTGCCGTGCCCGCACATCGGCAGGCAGCCCGAGGTCTCGATGAACAGCACCGCAACATCGCAATCGGGCCGGGTCGGCGGATAGAGGATCGAGCCCGACATCATGTCATGGCCCCGCGGCTCATACATCAGGCCGGTGCGGATCCAGTCATAGTCCCGCAGGAAATGCGCGCGCTTTTCCAGCATGTTCGCGCCTTCGAGCCGCGGGCCGCCGCCCGAGACGAGGCGGACGGGATTGCCGCAGGTATGCCCGTCGATGCAGGAGAAGGTGTAAGTCGTCATGTCAGAACCTTTGGGACGAGAAGGGGGCCAGGTCGATGGCGGAATCGCGGCCGGTCACGAGATCCGCGACCAGCCGGGCGGTTCCGACCGATTGCGTCTTGCCCAGATGGCCGTGACCGAAGGCATAGATCACGCGGGGCGTCGCTCGGGCGCGGCTGATGACCGGCAGGCTGTCGGGCAGCGAGGGGCGGAAGCCCATCCATTGCGTCCCGCCCTCGGTCTTGAGGGCAGGCAGGAAGGATTTGGCCTTGGCCAGCATCGCCTCGGAGCGTTTGAAGTTCGGGGGCAGGTCCAGCCCGCCCAGTTCGACCGCGCCACCGACTCGGATCCCGGTCGAGAGATTGGTGACGACGAAGCCGTGACCACCGAAGGTGATTTGGGTGCGCAGGTCCAGCGCGCCCGGAGGCAGGGTGGTGTTGTAGCCGCGCTCGGTCTCCAGCGGGATGCGCTCGCCCAGCGAGCGGGCGACGCGATGGGAAAAGGCGCCCGCAGCCAGTACGACATGGCCGACGGCCGGCTGGCCGTCGATCTCGACCCCGCCCTCGACCGGGCGCAGGACGGTGACGGCCCGGCGTTCGATCACGCCACCGATGCGCCGGAAGTGGTCGGCCAGCGCAAGGGTGTAGATCTTTGGATCATCGACCGAATACCAGCCGGGCGTGAAGGTGCCCTTGACGAAGCGGGAAGCGAGGCCCGGCTGGAGCGCCGCCATTTCCTCGGCATCCATGTGACGGAACGCGATCCCGTGACGCTGGCGCGCCTCCCATCCGGGAAGCGACAGGCGAAACTCGGCCTCGCTTTCATAGACCTGGAGATTGCCGTTCTTGCGCAGCATCGGAAACGTGCCGGTTGCCGCGAGGAAGGGCTCAAGCTCGGACCGGGAGAGGTCCATGAGGGAGGTCTGGGCGGCGGTGGAATGTGCCACGCGGCCCGGCGCGCAGGCCCGCCAGAAGCGATACATCCAGGGCACGATCTTGAGCGCGTAGGAGGGCGGGATGCTGAGGGGGCCAAGTGGGTCGAGGAGCCATTTCGGCGCCTTTCTGAGAATGCCGGGGGAGGCGAGGGGCAGGATATCCGTGAAGGCGAAGGCGCCGGCATTGCCGGCCGAGGCCCCCGCAGCCGGCCCCTCGCGGTCGAGGACCGTCACGTCGAGCCCGCGCATCCTGAGCGCGATGGCGATGGAAAGGCCCACCACACCGGCGCCGATGACCGTGACATCGGAAGGCGCCGGGGCGCTGCCCCGGACCCCGGAGTATTTGGAGAACGAAGAAGTCGGGGAGTTCGTGGACATGGTCGGTCTTAATGGGTCGCTGCGAGGAATTTCTGAAGCTCGATGTCCTGGGGGGATTCGAAAAGCTGTGCGGGGGGTGCGATCTCGGCCATGACGCCCTTGTGGAAAAAGGCAACGCGATCCGAGACTTCGCGTGCGAATTTCATCTCATGCGTGACGCAGATCATCGTCATGCCTTCGGAGGCGAGCATGCGCAGGGTGTCGAGAACCTCGCCCACAAGCTGCGGATCGAGGGCTGACGTGACCTCGTCGAAGAGCATGTAGTCGGGCGACATGGCGAGCGCGCGGGCGATCGCCATGCGCTGCTGCTGGCCGCCCGAGAGGCGGGACGGGTAATCCTTGAGCTTGTCGGCAAGCCCGACATGGGTCAGCTGCTTGACGGCGATCGCCTCTGCCTCGGCCTTGGGCAGCCCGAGGACCTTGCGGGGCGCCAGCGTGACGTTTTCGAGGACCGTCAGATGCGGGAAGGCGTTCCATTGCTGGAACACGATCCCGATCTTCTGGCGCAACTTGTTCAGGTCGGTGCCCTTGGCATGAACCTCGGTTCCGTCGACCAGGATCTTGCCGGAATCGATCGGCTCGAGCCCGTTGATGCAGGTCAGGAGCGTCGATTTCCCCGAACCCGATCCGCCGATCACGGTGACGACTTCGCCCTTGCTGACGGTCAGGTCGATGCCCTTCAGGACCTCGAGCTGGCCGAAGGATTTGCGGACGTTCTGGATCTCAATCATTGGACCACCGTTTTTCCAGATAGCCGCCGAGGCGGGCGACTGGGAAGCTGAGAAGGAAGTAGATCAGGCCGCAGACCGTCAGGACGAACAGCGGCTCCTGCAGGCGGGTGACGAGGATCTGCGAGGCGCGCAGAAGCTCGATCAGGCCCAGCCAGAGGACGAGCGAGCTGTCCTTCATCACGCCGAGCGTCAGGCCGATCCACGAGGGCAGTGCGATCCGGGTCGCGAGCGGCGCCACGATGTGGCGCATGTCCTGGCCCCAGGTCATGCCGAGCGAGCGGCCCGCGCGGCGTGTGGTCGGGGGCACTGCGTCGATGGCGCCGCGCACGATCTCGGTGCAATAGGCGGCGGTGTAGAGCGACAGGATCACGCAGGAGGTTGCGAAGGGTCCCCAGCCCAGCTTGGCGATGGACTGGAAGGCATTGCCGAGGACGAGCTGGATCAGCAGCGGGACCGAGCGGAAGATGTCGAGGATGAAGGTCAGCGGCGCGGCCCACCAGGGGCCGACCTGCACGCGGATCACCCCGAAGATGACCCCCATCACGGTCCCGGCGGCGACCGAGACCCCGGTGACGGCGAGGGTCATGCCCGCGCCCTTCAGCAGGAACATCAGATCGCTCGCGGTCATGGCGGTGTTGAACATGCGTCCCTCCTCAGTAGCGGAACATGCGCCAGGCGATCAGCCGGGCGGCGAGGGTCACGGCCTTGGCGATCAGATAGTAGATCACCGCCGCAATCGCGAAGAATTCGAAGGTCCGGAAGGAACGTGCATTGAGTTCCTGCGTGACCCCGGCAAGGTCGGTATTCATGCCCACGGTGACGCCGAGGGAGGTCATCAGGATGGCCCAGACCATCTGGTTGGTCATCGGCAGGAAAGCCACGCGCAGCATCTGCGGCAGGACGATCAGGCGGAAGGCCTGCAGCGACGACATGCCGAGCGAGCGGCCGGCGCGGGTCTGGGTGTCGGGGATGGCCTTCAGCGCGCCGCGGAAATTCTCGGCCAGGTAGCCCGCGTTGTTGAAGGCGATCCCGGCCAGCAGCGCGGTATAGGGGCTGAGATGGATGCCGAAGCTGCCGAGCCCGAAATGCGCCATGTAGATCTGGAAGAGCGCCGGCGTGTTCCGCGCGATCTCGACCCAGCTTTGGGCGAGGCCGCCGAGGAGACGGTTGCCCGAGAGGCGCATCAAGGTCAGCGTGATCGCGCAGGCAAGCCCGATCGCCATCGAAAGAAGCGCGATCTGCAATGTGACCAGCGCGCCGTCAAGCATCTGTGGCAGGGCGCGCAGGGCCTGGTGCCAGTGGAAGGTGTAGTTGAACATCGGATTTCGCCCCTGATCGCGGGCTGCCGGCGGTTATGGCCCCGCCGGCAGCCGGTCGGTCACATCAGCGGTAGACGCCTGCGGCGGTCAGGTCGGGCAGATCGCCGCCCACCCATTTCTCGTAGAGTTCCGCGTAGCGACCGGTGCGCACCTGCTGGTTCACGAACAGGTTCAGGTAGTTCAGCAGCCCGTATTCCTCGCGATTGGTGAAGAGCGCGACGTAATCCGTGTCGAAGGGCGCCTTGCCGACCACGGTGATGCCGGGGAAGTTGCCGGTCTTGACGTTGGCCTGCGCCACGGTCGAGGTCGAGACGGTGGCGTCGATCTGGCCCTGGCTCAGTGCGAGGAAGACATCGGCCTGGGTCTGGTAGGGCCGGAACTCGCCCGCGCCCCATTCCTTGACCTGTTTTTCCAGCGCGATGGCTTCGAAGGTGCCGGCAGTGGCGCCGACGGTCTTGCCCTTCATGTCGTCGAAGGACTTGATGCCCGCCTTGTCATTAGAGGTCACGGCCATCTCGAAGGCGAAATAGGGGATCGACATGCCGACCGTCTTTGCACGCTCAAGCGTGTCCGAGGTCGAGGCTACGCCCACATCGACGCGGCCCGACATCAGGGCCGGGATACGCTCGGGGAAGGGGGTCTCGACGATCTCGGCGGTGACGCCAAGCGCCGCGGCGAGGTCGTTGCAATAGTCGACATCGAAGCCGACCGGGGTATTGTTCGCATCGCGCGAGCCCATCGGCGGGAAGTCCAGCACCACCGCGCAACGCAGCGTTCCCGACGAGATGATGTCATCCAGCTTGTCGGCGAATGCCGGGCCGGTGAGGGCAGTCGCCATCGCGGCGAGCGCGAGAATCGAGGTCTTCATGTCTTGTCTCCCATGTTGGTGGTCGGATCTTCTTGGAGCGATTCCGTGCATTTTGTATTCAACTAGTCGACATGAAAATCAAATGAAAAATACATAAAGTATACAGCGGCGGATGTCCGGGTCTTGATCTGCCCGTTTCGTCCTCGCCTTGCATACAAGTAATATGCAAAGCTGGACCGGATCTGTGAAGGAGTATTCGTGATGAGCCAAGGGACAATGATCAGCGTAGCGGAACTGACGGAGATTGTGGTGGAAATCTTCACCAATGCCGGTCTTTCGCCTCTGCAGGCGCGCACGGTGGCTGCCGTGATCGTCGCGGGCGAGCGCGATGCCTGCAAATCCCATGGCATCTACCGAATCGAGGGCTGCCTGCGGACCATGCGCGCCGGCAAGGTGGTGGCCGGGGCCGAGCCGGTCCTGACCGACGATGGCAGCGCCGTCATCCGGGTCGATGCCCGTGGCGCATTCTCACCCGCCGCGTTCGAGATCGGCGCGCCGGTTCTGGCGGAGCGGGCGCGCGAGCTTGGCCTTGCCGCGCTGGTCATCAATTCCTGCACGCATTTCTCGGCCCTCTGGCCCGAGATCGAGGTGCTGACGGGAATGGGCCTCGCGGCGCTCGCCATGTGCCCCAGCTATTCCACCGTGGCGCCGGCCGGGGGGATCCGGCCGCTTCTGGGGACCAATCCGATGGCCTTCGGTTGGCCGCGCCCCGGCAAGCCGCCCTATGTCTTCGACTTCGCCACCTCGGTCGCCGCGCGGGGAGAGATCGAGTTGCATCGCAGAAGCGGCACCTCCCTTCCCGAAGGTTGGGCGATCGACCACGATGGCAAGCCGACGACCGATCCGCATCGCGCCCTGGAGGGGGCGATGCTGACATTTGGCGGGCACAAGGGCTCGGCCATCTCGACCATGATCGAGCTGCTGGCGGGGGTGATGATCGGCGATCTGACCAGCCCGGAGGCGCTGGATTTCCTCGGCAGCGCCGAGCTGCTGCCCCATCATGGCGAGCTGATCATCGCATTCTCGCCCGAACGCTTCGCCGGCGACCGTCCGGGGAATGTCTTCGAACGGGCCGAGGTGCTGTTCGAGGCCATTGTCGGGCAGGGCGCGCGGCTGCCGTCGCAACGCCGCTTCGCCGCGCGGGAACGCGCCTTGGCCGAGGGGATCGCGCTGACGGCCGAGGAGGTCGAGGGACTGGAGCGGTTGCGCCGCGGGGCCTGACCTGCGACGCGATGTGGCGCGGCGGCCTTCCCGTCAGACGGGAACCGCCGTGCGGTGCTTGATCCGCCGCAGCACGAAGATCGAGGAGGAGGTCGCGATCGCATTGTGATCGAGGATGCCGCGCATCAGCACGCGCTCGTAATCCGCGACATCCTGCGCCACGATATGCAGCAAATAATCCCAGTCGCCGCTGATCGAATAGCATTCGACGACGTCCTCCTGCGCGTCGATGAACTCCTCGAAGGCGGCGCGCATGGCGCGGCTTTGCGAGTTCATGCGGATCTGGCAGAAGACGTCGAGGCCGCGCCCCAGCGCCGCCGGATTGACCAGCCTGACCGCGGGGCCAAGGACGCCCGCCTCCTCCAGCGCCTTGACCCTGCGCCAGCAGGACGCCGCCGATGAGCCGACGCGCTCGGCCAGTTCCTGATTGGAGATCGCGGCGTCTTTTTGCAGCACCCGCAGGATCTTGCGGTCGAGAGAATCTGTCTGGATCATCCGATCCTCATAGTTTCGATTTGTGAAATATTTCATTCACAATAGACCAATCCCGCGAAGCGTTTGAAAGGATATTTCACCGCATCGGCGTAAAATGTTCCGCGAGGATACCCGGAGAACAGAACCATGGCACCGTCAACCGCGACCGCGCTTCGCAATGCACCGGAAATCGGTGTGGACTGGATGGCCGTGCTGCGCCACATGGCGCTCAGCCGTGCGCTGGACGAGATCGAGGAAACCCGCCTCGTTCCCGAAAAGAAGGTGCTCTACCAGTTCTCCGCGCGGGGGCATGACATGGCGCAGATCCTGCTTGGCCTGCGGCTGGACGGGCGGCACGATGCGGTCTGTGGCTATTACCGCTCGCGTCCGCTGCTGCTGGCGCTGGGGGTCGATCCGGTCGATGCGCTGGGGTCCGCCATGGGTCGGGCGGGCGGCTATTCGGGTGGCCGGGATATCGGCGTCGTCTTCAACTTTCCGAACCGCGAGGGGGCGATCGCGCTGCCGATGTGCGGTGGCGTCGGGGCGCAATATACGCCCACGGCGGGCTGGGCGCAGGCGCTGGAATATCACGCGCGAGTGCTGGGTTCCGGCGAACATGCGGGGTCGATCGCGGTGGTGCTGGGCGGCGATGGTTCGGTCGCGGCGAATGGCTTCTGGTCGGCCCTGACCATGGCCACGACCCAACGCCTGCCCATGCTGTTCTATGTCGAGGATAACGGCTACGGCATCTCGGTGCCGTCGACCTTGCAGACGCCGGGGGGCAATATCGCGGCCAACCTCGCCTCATGGCAGGGCTTGCGGATCTTCTCGGGCGACGGAACCGCCCCGGAGGAGGCCGCGCATCTGATCGCGGAGGCCGTCACCCATGTCCGTGAGGAGCGCGGCCCCGCGATGTTGCGCCTGACTGTCCCGCGTTTGCAGGGCCACAGTTTTCAGGACACCCAAGCCTACAAGGCGGCCGGAACCGTCATGGCCGAGCGGGCGCGCGACCCTTGGGCAAAGCTGCATCGCCATCTGGTGCCCCGTGTCGTCAGCCCCGAAGCCTGGGACAACGCCGTGACCGAGGCGCGCGAGACCGTCGAGGCCGCCCGCATCGCCGCCGAGGCGCGCCCGATTGCCGATCCCGATACGGTCATGCGCCACGTTTTCTACGAGGGCGAGATGCAGCAGATCGGCGGGCTGATGGCGCAGGGCTGGGCCCCACCCGTCTCTGTTGCCAAGCCCGAACCCGTGCGCCAACGCCTGAACATGGTCACGGCGATCCGCCGCGTTCTGGATCAGGAACTGACATCCAACCCGCGCATGGTCGTCTTTGGGGAGGATGTGGGGCCGAAGGGCGGCGTCCATGCGGTGACGCTGGGCCTTCAGGAAAAGCACGGGAGCGAGCGGGTCTTTGACACCTCGCTGTCGGAGGAGGGCATTATCGGCCGGGCGGTGGGCATGGCGCTGGCGGGACTCATGCCGGTGCCCGAGATCCAGTTCCGCAAATATGCCGAACCGGCGACCGAGCAGCTCAACGATTGCGGTTCGATGCGGTGGCGGACCAATAACCGCTTCGCCGCGCCGATGGTGGTGCGGATGCCGGTCGGTTTCTTCAAATGCGGCGATCCGTGGCACAGCCAGACGAACGAGGTCGCCTTTATCCACAGCCCCGGCTGGAAGGTCGCCACCCCCTCGAATGCCGAGGATGCGGTGGGCCTGCTGCGGGGTGCATTGCGCGGCAATGACCCGGTGATCTTTCTGGAGCATCGGGCGATGCTCGATCATGCATGGGCGCGGCGGGCATGGCCGGGGGACGATTACGTGCTGCCTTTCGGCAAGGCGCGGATCGTGACGCCGGGCACCCGCGCGACCATCGTGACATGGGGCGGGCTCGTCGATCGCTGCCAGGAAGCGGCCGAGGGAGTGTCGGTCGAGGTAATCGACCTTCGCACGCTGGTCCCTTGGGACCGCGAGGCGGTGCTGGCCTCGGTCGCGCGCACCCATCGCTGCCTGATCGTGCATGAGGATCTGCGGACCGCCGGTTTCGGCGCCGAGATCGCGGCGGTGATCGCGGACGAGGCCTTCACCGATCTTGACGCGCCGGTGGCGCGCCTGACCATGCCCGACATCCCAAGCCCACATAATCCCGCCTTCCTCGACCGGGCCGTGCCCTCGGTCGCGGCGATCCGCGCCCGTCTGGGCGATCTGCTGGAGTTCTGAGATGGTCGATGTTCTGGTTCCGCTCGAGCAGGAAGGCACGCAGGCCACGGTCTCCGGCTGGCTGCGCCGGGTCGGTGATCTGGTCGCGGCAGATGATCCGCTGGTCGAGCTTGAGACCGACAAGGTCTCGGTCGAGGTGCCCGCGCCGGTATCAGGGCGGCTGGCCGAGATCCTGATCGACGCCGGGGGCGAGGCGCGGCCCGGCAACATATTGGCCCGGATCGAGGTGGTGGCCGATGCCCCGGCCGCCGCCGAGGTCGCGCCCGAACCGCAGCCGGAATCGACGGGGCGGGGGAAAAGCCGGGACATGTCCGGCTGGCACTCCCCCGCTGTCAGGAAGGCATTGAGCGAGACTGGTATGGACCCCGCCGGCATCCGGGGCACCGGGCGGGACGGACGGCTGACCCGCGCCGACGTGGAGGCTGCGGCAAGCACAAGCGCCGCCGCTCCGCAACCCGAGGTTCAGACCCGAACCGGCAGCCGCTTTGTCCCGCATGACCAGATGAGGCTGGCCATCGCCCGGAACATGCTGCGTTCCGTCACCGAGGCACCGCAGGTCACCGCGGTGTTCGAGGCCGATTTCAGCGCCGTGATGGCCCATCGCAACCGCCACAAATCCGCCTTTGCCGAGGACGGCATCGCGCTGTCCTTCATGCCCTATATCCTCCTTGCCTCGGCGTGGGCGATGCGGGCGGTGCCGCAGGTGAACAGCCGCTGGCATCCCGACCGGCTGGAGATCTTCGAGGACGTGAATATCGGCATCGGCACCGCGCTTGGGGACAAGGGCCTTGTCGTTCCCGTCATCCGCAAGGTTCAGGACCTGTCGCTGCGCGGGGTGGCCACGAGGTTGCAGGAGGTGACGGCGCGTGCCCGGAACGGCGATCTCGCCCCCGCCGATATGCGGGACGGCACCTTCACGATCTCGAACCACGGGGTCTCGGGGTCGCTTCTGGCCGCGCCGGTGATCATCAACCAGCCGCAATCGGCTATCCTCGGGGTCGGCAAGATGGAGAAGCGGGTCGTCGTCCGCGAGGTCGAGGGTGTCGACACGATCCAGATCCGGCCCATGTCCTATGTCTCGCTGACGATCGATCATCGCGTGCTGGACGGGCACCAGACGAACGGTTGGCTGACCGCCTTCGTCGCGGCGATCGAGGGATGGGACGCCTCCTCCGGCTAGGATCGTCGCCACTGGCGCTGCGGGTGAAATTCGCCGAGATTGGGGCCGGAGGCGGGCTTTCGATCCGGGGTCTGAACTTCCCCCGGTTACGGGCGTTGTCCGCAGCATCCAGCGCGACGAGGGACAGGACATGAAGCAACGCGTCGACCTGACGAGCGGGCCGATCTATCCCAGCTTGCTGCTTTTCGCGCTGCCCACGCTGGGCTCCTCGGTGCTGCAATCGGCCAACGGTTCCATCGACGCGGTCTGGGTTGGGCATCTTCTGGGGGAAAACGCGCTCGCCGCCACGACCAACGGCAATCTGGTGATGTTCCTGCTGACGGCCTTCGTGTTCGGCTTCGGCATGGCCTCGACCATCCTGATCGGCCAGTCGGTCGGGCGGCGCGACATGCACGGCGCGCGCGAGGTCGTCGGAACCGCGATCGGCACCTTCGCGCCCCTTGCGGTGCTGATCGCGGTGATCGGCTGGTTTCTTGCCCCCAGCCTGCTGTCGGTATTGGGCACCGGACCCGAGATCACGCCGCTGGCCCGCGCCTTCCTGCGGGTGACGTTCCTCGCCATGCCCGCGATCCTGATGCAGACCATGCTGATGATGGCGCTGCGCGGGTCGGGGGATGCGCTGACGCCGCTGATCTTCATGGCGCTGGCCGTGGTCCTCGACGTGGTGCTGAACCCGCTTTTCATCCTAGGCAAGGGACCGTTGCCCGAAATGGGGATCGGCGGCTCGGCCTTCGCGATGGCGGTCGCGAACTACACCAGCCTTATCGCCATGCTGTGCTATGTCTATATCCGCCGCCATCCCCTGCGGCTTGCGGGCAAGGATCTTGCCATGCTGCGACCCGCCCCGCACATCCTGCGGCTGATGCTGCGCAAGGGGCTGCCGATCGGGTTGCAAATGGTCGTCGTCTCCAGCGCGATGCTGACCATGATGACGCTGGTGAACCGCGAGGGCGTGGCCACGACCGCCGCATTCGGCGCGACCCAGCAGATCTGGACCTATGTGCAGATGCCCGCCATGGCGCTGGGGGCGGCGGTCAGCGCCATGGCCGCGCAGAATATCGGCGCGGGCCGATGGGACCGGGTCGGGCAGGTCACCCGCGCGGGCATCCTCCTCAACTTCCTGCTGACCGGCGGGCTCGTCGCGATCCTCATGCTGGTCGACCGCCATGCGCTGGCGCTGTTTCTGGGGGCCGAGAGCGAGGCCATCGCGATCGGGCAGCATATCGCGCGGCTGGCGACATGGGGGTTCATCGCCTTCGGGATCAGCATGGTGCTGTTCGGGACGGTCCGGGCCAACGGGCAGGTGGTCTGGCCGCTGATCATCCTTGCCGTCTCGCTCTATCCGGTGCGGCTGGGCGTCGCGCTGGGGCTGCGCGACTGGCTCGGGGTCGATGCACTTTGGCTGAGCTTTCCGGTCGCCATGCTATCGACCATGCTGATGGCGGGGGCACTTTATCTGCAAGGGGGCTGGCGGCGCAGCAGCGACATGTCCCGGTTGGACGAGACGGAAGCGGCCGAGGTTGCGCCGCAGATCTCGGTCACGACCGAGGCCAGCCCGCCCTCCAGCCCGCGCAATCCCGGCCTGCCGCCCGCGCGCGAATCCAGCCCGGCGGAGTGAGCCGTGCCGCCACGCGATGACCGCCGGTCGCAATACAAGCAAGCTCTGCGGAGACGAAGATGAGCCGGGAAATCGAGCGGAAGTTCCTCGTTGCCGATGATGGATGGCGCCGACACATCTTGTCGGTCGTGCGGATCCGCGATGGGCTGCTTGCATTCCGCGATGGCCGCAAGGTCCGGGTCCGCTTCTACGACGACCGCGCCACCCTGACGATCAAGGGACCGCATGAGGGCCTTGCCCGGGACGAGTTCGAATACGAGATCCCGGCCTCGGACGCCGCCATCCTGTTCCAGAAACATTGTCATGGCGAGGTGCTGGAAAAGACCCGCCATCACCTGAGATTCTCGGGCTTCGACTGGTCGGTGGACGAATATCACGGACTTCTCGGTGGCGTAATTTACGCCGAGATCGAATTGCCCTCGGTCTCCACACACTTTCCATTGCCACCATGGATCGGCCCCGAAGTGACCGGCCAACCCCAGCATCGGAAGATCAACCTTGTCATCGCGCGGGGTGGTTCGCCCGTAGACCTGCTGGGGGGCCGGTCCTAGTCGTCGCAGCAAGACGTTCCCTTTACGTTCCGAAACGGGTAGTCTTCGGGAAAAAGGGGACAGGCATGGCATATCTGGAGAAGCTGAACGAACGGCAGCGGCAGGCGGTCGAGTTCGGGGATCGTCCGCTTCTGGTCATCGCCGGGGCCGGATCGGGCAAGACAAATACCATCGCGCACCGCGTCGCGCATCTGCTGGTGGGCGGGGCGGATCCGCGCCGGATCCTGCTGATGACCTTCTCGCGGCGCGCGGCATCGGAACTGGCCCGCCGGGTCGAACGGATCACCACGCAGGCGATGGGCCAGGGCTATTCGGCCGAGGCCCTGATCTGGGCCGGCACCTTCCATGGCATTGGCGCCCGCATCCTGCGCGATCACGCGCACCAGATCGGCCTGCACCCGGATTTCACCATCCATGACCGCGAGGATTCGGCCGATCTGATGAACCTCTGCCGGCATGAGCTGGGCCTGTCGCGGACCGTGGCGCGCTTTCCGACCAAGGGCACCTGCCTTGCGATCTATTCCCGCGCCGTCAATTCGGGCGAGGCTTTGGGCGATGTCCTGCGCGACAGCTTTCCGTGGTGCGCAGAATGGCAGGCCGAGCTGAAATCGCTTTTTGCGACCTATGTGACCGCCAAGCAGGCCCAGAATGTCCTCGATTATGACGACCTGCTGCTTGCATGGTCGCAGGTGATGGAGGAGCCGGGCTTTGCCGCCCATCTGGGCGCGATGTGGGATCATGTGTTGATCGACGAATATCAGGACACCAACAGGTTGCAATCGCGCATCCTTCTGGCGCTGAAACCCGATGGACGCGGGCTTACCGTGGTTGGCGACGATGCCCAGTCGATCTATGCCTTCCGGGCCGCGACCGTGCGCAACATCCTCGACTTTCCCGAGGCTTTCAGCCCCCCGGCCGAAATCGTCGCGCTGGAGCGCAACTACCGCTCGACCCAGCCGATCCTTGCCGCCGCCAATTCGGTGATTGCGCTGGCCAGCGAGCGGTTCTCCAAGGATCTGTGGAGCGACCGCCCCTCGGCTGAACGTCCCGGCCTTGTGACCTATGCGAGCGAGGCCGAGCAGGCGCGCCATTTCGTCGACCGGATCCTTGCCAATCGCGAAACCGGCGTGACGCTGAAGCAGCAGGCCGTCCTCTTTCGCACGTCGAGCCATTCCGGCCAGATAGAGGTCGAGCTGACGCGCCGGAACGTGCCCTTCGTCAAGTTCGGCGGGCTGAAATTCCTCGATTCCGCCCATGTGAAGGATCTGCTGGCGCTGCTGCGCTTTGCGCAGAACCCGCGCGACCGCGTCTCGGGCTTCCGTGTGCTGCAACTGGTGCCGGGGATCGGGCCGGGCACCGCGGGCAAGGTTCTGGACCGCATCCAGCCCGCAGCGGAGCCGCTGCGCGCCTTGGCCGAGCTTGCGCCGCCGCCCCGCGCCACCGGGTGGGAGGAGCTTGTCGCGGCGCTTGGCCCCTGCAACTGGCCCGAGGAGATCGCCCGCGCCCACAACTGGTATGAGCCGCAGCTTGAACGCATCCACGAGGATGCGGAAAGCCGGCGCGCCGACCTGCTCCAGCTTGAGCAGATCGCATCGGCCTATCCCTCGCGTGAGCGGTTCCTGACCGACCTGACGCTTGACGCCCCGGACGCGACCAGCGCTCAGGCGGGAGTGCCGCTGAAGGACGAGGATTACCTGATCCTCTCGACCATCCATTCGGCCAAGGGGCAGGAGTGGAAATCCGTCTTCGTGCTGAATGTCGTCGATGGCTGCATCCCCTCCGATCTTGGCACCGGCCAGAGCGCCGAGATCGAGGAGGAACGCCGGTTGCTCTATGTCGCGATGACGCGTGCCAAGGATCAGTTGACGCTGGGCGTGCCGCTGAAATTCTACGTCACCCAGCAGACGCGTCGCGGCGACCGGCATATCTATGCCGCGAGGAGCCGCTTCATCCCGCGCGACCTGCTGGAAAGGTTCGAGGTGCGGCACTGGTCGCCGCCGCCCTCCCGCGCGACGGTCAGCCCCGCCCTGCCGGTGATCGACGTGGGCCAGCGAATGCGCGGGATGTGGAGTTGAGCCGGATGGCTTTCGCGCTGTCTCTGGCCTAGCTTCGGGGTCGCGATGCAATCGAACCGGAAAGACCCCATGCGTCAGGACAACCCCGATCCCCGCTTTGCCGCAGTCGAAGCCCGCCGCCGGACCGGAGGATTCAGGGCGTCACTTGCCGTTCTGGTCATGGTGTTGTCCTCATGCGCCGCGCGTCCCGGCCCGGAAACGCTGCTGCCGGTGGCGAACCCGAATGCCGGCGGCACTCCGATCACCGTCCTGTCGATGACCAATCGTGCCGGGACCGGGACCGTCCCGCCCGTCTATGGCAGCGGCCGGGGTGCACCCAGCTTCGAGGAGTTCACCTTCCTGACGCGCCCGCCCGCCGCGCAGGCCGATGACCGCCGCACCCCCGAGGCCGACCCGTCGAAGGAACTCGTCACCGTGGGGCGCCGGCTGATGAGCGAGGCCGCGTTCCAGGACGAGGTCATCCGCAGGACCGCTCCGCGCGACACTCCGATCACCGTCTTCGTGCATGGCTACAATTACAGCTATCAGGAGGCGGTGTTCCGGGTGGCGCAGCTCAGCGTCGAGACCAGCGAATCCTCGGTCCCGATCCTGTTCTCCTGGCCCTCGGATGGCAGGGCCTCCGGCTATCTGGCCGATCGCGACGGGGCGACCTATGCGAGGGACGATCTTGTCCGCCTGCTCGTCGCATTGCGGCAGGATGCGCCGGGCCGGAATATCGGCGTCATCGGGCACAGCATGGGTGCCTGGCTGGTGATGGAGGCGCTTCGCCAGATGCGGATGCAGGGGCAGGGCGATATCGTCGATCAGCTTCAGGTGGTTCTGGCCGCCCCGGATATCGACATAGACGTGTTCCGCAAGCAGGCCGGGGCGGTGGGCAGCCTGCCCACGCCCCTCACCTTGCTGGTTTCGCCCGATGACCGTGCGCTTGCCGTGTCGGGCGGTCTGGCCGGCCGGCGGGCGCGGGTCGGCAATGCCGGGTTGAACGACCCGGAGCTTCTGGCCATCGCCCAGCAGAACGGCATGCGCGTCTTTGACATATCCGCAGTGCCGGCGACGGGCGGGCTGAACCATGACCGCTACATCGCTTTCGCCGCCCGATACGCCGACATGGCCGGGGATGGGCGCGAGGGCGACCGGTTCCGGCGGGCGGGGATCTATCTTCTCGACACGACGGGGAGGATCCTGTCGAGCCCGTTCGACGCCGCATCGCGCGCGCTTGGCGGAGAGTAGCGGGACAGATCCGCTTTCGGTCAGGATGCGGGCCGGGCCAAGGCGATGGCCTCGATCTCGACCAGAAATTCCGGCCGGGTGAAGCCCGAGACAATCAGCAGCGTCGAGGCCGGCTTCACCGCGACATCGGCCAGAACCCGGTCACGCACGGCCATATAGGGGGCCATGTCCTCGCGCCGGGTGACATAGGTGGTGAAGCGCAGGACATGGCTGAAATCCAGCCCGGCCTCGGAGAGGATCGCGTCGATATTCGCGAAGCACAGCGCGGCCTGCGCCTCGACCCCCTCGGGAATCGAGCCATCCGCAGCAAGGGCAAGCTGGCCCGATGTCACCACCAGTTGCCCGGTTCCGATCCCGTGGGAATAGTTGCCGAAGGGCGGGGCGATCGAGGCGGGGGCGAGCGGGGTGAAGGTCATCCGGGGATCCTGAAGAGTGTCAGAGCAGGGTTTTCAGATCGAGGGCAGTATCGCCCAACTGGTCGGGGAGGGGCGAGCGGCCTGCCTCGATCAGCCTTTTCCCGATCATGTAGGCGCGGGGATCGTTCATGGCGTCGACCGCGATCAGCCGTCCTTCCGCGAAATACCAATGCGATCGTCCGGCCCCGCCCGGTCTTGTGATCACGCTGTCATGCCCATCGCTCAGCCCGGCGATCTGCAGCTTGATGTCATGCTGATCCGACCAGAACCAAGGCTTCGGGTGATAGTCCTGTTCTGCGCCCATGATGTTGGCGGCCACCGCCTCGGCCTGATCGATGGCGTTCTGGACGCATTCCAGCCGGATCATCCGCCCATTCAAGGGCAGGCGGGTGCAATCCCCCGCCGCCCAGATATGCGGGTCCGAGGTGCGCCCGCGCGCGTCCACGACGATGCCGCCGTCGCATTCCAATCCGGCGGCGGCGGCCAGTTCGTCATTCGCGACGACGCCGATGCCCAGAACGATGAAATCGAACTCGTGCCGGCTTCCGTCCGAGAACTCGGCGGCAAGCGGCGCGCCGGGGTGCAGCGCCGTCAGGCCGATGCCTTCAAGGATCTCGACGCCGTGGCCGCGATGCAATTCGCGGAAGAAGGCGGCGGTCTCGGGGCCGGCGACACGCTGAAGGATGCGAGGGGCGGCCTCGATCAGCGTGACCCGCAATCCCTGACGGCTGGCGATGGCCGCCGCCTCGAGGCCGATATAGCCGCCGCCGACGATCAGGACGCGGCGGCCGGGGCGCATCTCGGGCGCGAGGCGGTCGATATCGGCCAGCCCGCGCAGGGTATGGATCAAGGCGGGATCGCCCCCCATCGCCGCGGGCAGGCGGCGCGGCCGGGTGCCGGTGGTCAGGACGAGATGGTCGTAACCGAGCCGTTCGCCGCCCAGATCGACCCGGCGCCGGTCGCGGTCGATCGCGACTGCGCGGCGGCCCCGATGCAGCGTGATCCCCTGATCGGAATAGAAACGCTCGGGGCGCAGGAACAGGTTTTCGCGGGACATCTCGCCCAGCAGGTATTTCTTCGAGAGCGGCGGGCGCTGATAGGGGGGTGCGTCCTCCTCGCCGACCAAAGTGATCGGGCCGTCATGGCCAAGGCTCCGCAATCGCGTCGCAAGTGCCGCGCCGGCCTGACCGGCGCCAAGGATCAGGACATGGTTCAAGGCGTCCTCCGTCTTACGGGGCAAGAGAATGGCGATCAGTCGAGCAGGCCGCAGCGGCCGAGGAACAGGGCCGTCGCCTCCTCGACGATCCGGGCCTCGTTCAGCGGCGTCGGGGCGGGCGCATCCATCAGCCTGCGGACCTGCGCCTCGTATTCGGCATAATGCTGCGTCACCGCCCAGAGGTTCATCTGGAACAGCAGCGGATCGACCGGACGGATGCGGCCCGCATCGACCCAGCCCTGAATGACGGCCGTGGCTTCGTCCACCGAAAGCCGCAGGGCGGGCCAATGCGCGGCCATCTCCAGACCGCCGCGGGCAATCTCATGCGCGAAGAAGCGGGCGACTTCGGGATGCTCCAGCGCGTGCCGGATCTTGCGCCGGACATAGTCGGCAATGACGGCCTTCGGGTCGTCGGGGCACGAGGCCGAGAGGAAGAAGATCTCCTTCCAATGCGTGACGATCTCGCCCAGCACCTGCTGGTAGAGATCCTCCTTGGAGGTGATGTAGTAATGCAGTTGTGCCTTGGTGATGCCAGCCGTCCGGGCGATGGCCTGCGTCGAGGTTCCGGACAGGCCATTGCGCGCGAATTCAGAGATCGCGGCGTCGCGGATGCTGTCATGGATCGCTTCCCGCCTTTGTTTCGCAGTGGTCATGGCGCTTCCGCTTTCGGTGATATTCGGGATGACAGGCGGCGGCCTGTTGCCGCCGCCTGCCGGGATCAGTCTGCCGCCAGTTCCTTGCGGAGGTCGAGGCCCTTGCCCTTGTTGACGAAGCGCAGATCAGCGACCTTGGCAAGATCGACCGCGCCCGCGTCGATCAGGCCGGCGCCGACGGCCAGCGTCTCGAAGGCCCGGAGGCGGTCCTCGGTCATGGCGCCGATGCCTTTCTGAAGCGCGTCACCGCTGTCGACGATGCCAAGGTCGATCATCTGCTGCACTTCGGCATCAAGCTTGGCCTTGGTCATTTCCGGGTTGGCGGCCATGATCGCCTCATAGGCCTTGGTCCGGTCGCCGTAGAGGAAGTTGTACCAGCCCTCGATCGAGGCATCGACGAAGCGCTGCACCAGTTCGGGATTCTCGTCGATCAGGTCCTGCCGCGTCTCGATGGTGCTGGCATAGGTCGACCAGCCGTGATCGGCCAGCAGGAAGACATCGACCGGCGCGCCCTCTTCGGCGGCATAAAGCGGCTCGGCCGTGGCATAGGATTGCTGCACCATCGCCTTGTCCTGCAGGAACTGGGCGAGGTTGTAGTTGTAGGGGCGGACCTGCTCGTCGCGGAAGCCCTGATCCTTGACCATCCATTTCCAGTAGGAGAACTGCCCGTCCTTCGCCAAGAGGATGCTGGGCGCCTTGGCGAGGTCGGCGAAGCTCGCGTAGCTGCCCTGATGGGCCATCAGCGCCTGCGGGTCCTTCTGGTAGATGGACGCGACCACGGTGGTCGGGATGCCGTTGCGGACATTGTCGAAGGACAGAAGCAGGTTGCCGCCCATCAGGAAATCCAGCCGCCCGGCCGGCAGCATCGGGCGGTTGTTGACCTGTGGCCCGCCGGGGACGATCTCGACCTCGAGGCCGTATTTCTCGTAGGTGCCATCCGCGACGGCCTGATAATAGCCGCCATGCCCGCCTTGGGCGAGCCAGTTGGTGCCGAATTTCACCTTGTCCGCCGCGAAGGCGGCGGTCGCTGCGACCGAGGCCGCCAGCGCCAGCATCAGCGTCTTGCCATAAGTCATGGAACTCTCCTGTCGGGATTTTGTCGTTCAGTCGTCGGCCAGCGCCATCTCGGGCGTCCAGCCGCGGGTCTTGCCCGGATTCATCAGGCCGTAGGGATCGGCCTTTTTCTTGAACTCGATCTGCGTGTCGTCGATGGTCTTCATGCCGCCGTCCTCGATCGTGTAGACATGCGGGTCGAAGATGGTGCAGCCATCCGCCTCAAGCTGGCGGATCAGGCGATACATCTCGTCCTTGCCGCGATAGCGGACCAGCGGCAGGGCAAAGATCTGGACCCGGCCCTTTTCGCGCGCCATCTCGTGATGCCAGAACAGCTCGTCGCCATGGCGTTCGAGTTGCCGCTTCGCCAACCCGGTGTCGAAAGGATGGGGATAGGCGACCTGCAGATAGGTCCAGCCCTTGTCCATCTTGAGCGCCTGCAGCGTGGTGTGGTTCCAGCCCAGCTCATAGGCGGGTTGCAGGCCCTGGCTGTGGATCTCGTCCTTGGTCAGGGCGAAGGGCACATGGCCGCCATGCTGCGCAACCGCCTCGCGGAAGCGTGCGAGTTCGGCGGGCGCGACCATGGCGAAGACCGCGTCGCGATCGGCCGGGAAATGGTCCTTGAGCTTGCGGTAATAGGCCGAGAAGCGGCGCTCCACACAGGTCAGCAGGTAAAGGTCCAACCCCTCCTCCTGCACCGCCGTCGCGAATTCGAGGGCCGCGCCATACCCGTCGAACAGCGCCGCGACATGCAGCCATTCGGTCGCCGGGGTCAGGGCAAGCCCGACTTCGGCCAGGATGCCGTTCGTGCCATAGGCGTGCTGCACCTTGTGGACGTCGCGGCCATGCAACTCGATCACCTGCGGCTCGGGCTCGACGGTGATGATCTTGGCATAGGTGACATTGCCGTCGTCGCGCAGCGTGCCGTTGCGAAACGAGCCGATCCCGCCCGAGCCGCCGGCGATGAAACCGCCGATGGTCGCGAGCGACCGGGTCGAGGGATACATCAGCAATTCCTGCCTGGTTTCATGCACGGCATCGTCGAGGCGCGAGATCCGCGCCCCGGCCTCGACCCGGACATGGCCCGGCGTGATCTCGACCACCCGGTCGAGCCGCGTCATGTCCACCACCACGCCACCGTCCAGCGGCACGCATTGGCCGTAATTGCCGGTGCCGCCACCGCGCAGCGTCAGGGGCAGGCGTTGGCGGGCGGCGGCCGAGGCCACGCGCACCAGTTCCTCCTGCGTGGTCGGGATGACGACCACCTCGCCCCGACAATCCTCAAGCTGTTCGTTCAGGATCGGGCTGTACCAGAAATAGTCGCGCGAGCGCAGTTCAAGGGTCTTTGCGTCGTCATGGATGCGGAGGCCGTCCAGTTCGGCCTTGAACGCGGCAAGGGCGGCGACGCGCGGTATGCGGGCTTCGGTCAGCATGGAAAGGCTCCGTTCATTGGGGCAATCGGGGTGCCGCCGCGCCAGACCGTGCGCCCGCTTGTGGGGCGGCTGACCAGTTCATCGGCGCTTTGGGCGGCGAAATGGATGAAGTCCGCGGGCACGCCCTCGGCGAGGGGGGCAGAGGCGCCGGACCATCCCGCGGGCAGTGTCGTGACCGCGTCGAGCCAATCCTCGGGATCGAGATGGCCCAGCAGCACCGCGAGCCGCCAGGCATCGGCCGGATCGTAGTCGCCATGCGGATAGAAGCCGTCGCAGACATTGTCCGAACCGAACATGACCTGCATCCCGGCGGCGCGGGCTTCGCGGATCGGGGCCAGACCACGCAGGCGCGGAGTGCGCCCGCCTGTCGCGTCCTGCAACCAGGCATTGCAGGCGGGGAGGGCGACGAGGCCCAACCCGGCCGCGGCGGCCCGGTCGAGGAGGCGCGCCACCTCCTCCGTCGGGCGGATGGACAGCGCGCAGGCATGGCCGCAAAGGACGCGGCCGGCGAAGCCGCGCCGCTCGGTCTCGGCAAGGATCGCGTCGAAGCCCTGCGCCTCGGGGTCGGTGCCCTCATCGACATGGAAGTCCAGCGCGAGGTCGAAACGCTCGGCCAGATCGAAGACCCGCGCGACTCCCCCGGCCAGATCGGCATTGCGATAGACGAAAGCCCCCAGAACCCCGCCAGACGCCGCGACGCGGCGCGCAATCGCCTCGCCATGCGCGGCGAAGGCATCGAGCGGCGTCAGCGAGGCCAGTTCCAGTGCGATCCGACCCCGCCATTCGCGCGCCAACTCGGCCAGCACCTCCCATGCGGCGGGGGTCCGGTCGTCCGGCCAGTCGACATGGCTGCGCATCTGCCCGGTGCCGTGGCCCCATGCGCGGGCCAGCGCGTGTTCGGCGCGGTTGCGGATATCCTCGGGCGTCCAGCGGGCGACGTCGCCTGCCATCATCTCGATCGCGTCATGCAGCGATCCGGCCCGGCGTGGCATCCGGTGCAGGGTATAGGTCTTGTCGAGATGGACATGGGGATCGGCGAAAAGCGGCGTGATCATACCCCCGCCGTTCTGGTCCGAGAGGCGCAGCGTCGCGATGCGACCACCCGAGATGCCCAGATCCCACTGCCCCGGACGACCGGCCAGCCGGACACCCTTCAGATCGGTGACGACGCGCTGCAACATGCTGGTCATCGCGTCCTCGCGATCTCGCTTTCATGCCAGTGGCCAAGCACCGCGCTGGACAGCCACGAGGTCGCGAGGAAGATCACCACCCCCAGCGCCGAGACGAGGAAGAGGGCCGCAAACATCAGCGGAATCTCGTTTCGGAAGCTGGATTCGAGGATGCGCGAGGCAAGGCCGGTATTCTGCCCCGCCGTGCCGGCGACGAACTCCGCCACCACCGCGCCGATCAGCGACAGCCCGCCCGCGATCTTCAGCGCGGCCATGAAATAGGGCAGGGCCGAGGGGATCAGCAGATAACGCAACCGTTGCAGGGGCGTGGCGCGGTAAAGCGTGAACAGGTCGCGCAGGTTGTGGTCAGCGCTGCGCAGCCCGATCGCGGTATTCGACAGGATCGGGAAGAAGGCCACGATCCATGCGCAGATCAGCAGCGCCCAGAACGTGTCGGGGACATAGATCAGGATCAGAGGCGCAATGGCGACGATGGGCGTCACCTGCAGGATCACGGCAAAGGGAAACAGGCTCATCTCGATCCGGCGCGACAGGGCAAAGACCATGCCCAGGGCGACGCCGCCAAAGATGGCGAGGGTCAGCGACATCAGCGTCAGCTTGATCGTGAACCAGGCGCTGCCCATCAGCGAGCCGAAATTCGCGACCAGCGTTCGGGCGATCAGGCTGGGGGCCGGGATCAGGTAATGCGGAACCTCATTATACCAGACCAGAAACTCCCACAGCAGCAGGGCGGCGGCGATGGTGCAGACCGGCAGTCCGATGCGCATCCGGCGTTCGTGGCGTGCGCGCAGCAGGGCGGGGTCGATGGCGGGGATGGCGGGCGCGATCGGGTTCGACATGCTCTCAGTGGTTGAGGTCGACATGGTCCATGGTCCCTTCCAATGCCTCGGTCACGGTGCGGCAGGTTTCGGCATAGCGGGCGGTGGTGCGGTAATGCTCGTCCCGCTCGCCTTCGGGCATCGGCAGGTCATGGACGACCCGGCCGGGGCGCGAGCCCATGACGACCACCCGGCTTGACAGGTAGACGCTTTCAAAGACCGAATGGGTGACGAAGATCACCGTCAACCCCTGCCTGCGCCACAGCTCCAGCACGTCATTGTTGAGCTTGAACCGCGTCATCTCATCGAGGGCGGCAAAGGGTTCGTCCATCAGCAGCAGGCGTGGCTTCGTCACCATCGCCCGCGCGATCGAGACCCGCATCTTCATGCCCCCCGAAAGCTCGCGCGGGTAGGAGCGGGCGAATTTCGTGAGCCCGACCATTTCCAGCGCCTCCTCGACCCGCGCCCTCGCCTCGGCCCGCTTCATCCCCCGCAGCTTGAGCGGCAGCAGCACATTGTCGAAGACCGTCGCCCACGGCATCAGCGTGGCGTCCTGAAAGACGAAGCTGACCTCCCCCTCATTGCTGCCGGGCGCGCGCCCGTCGACGGTGATCGCCCCGCCGCTCGGCTCCAGCAGGCCCGCGATCATCCGAAGCGCGGTGGACTTGCCGCAGCCCGAGGGGCCGAGAAAGCTGACGAACTCGCCCTCGCGGATGGTGAGGCTCATGTCGCGAAGCGCCACTGTCCCGTTGCCGAAGCGTTTCTCGACATGGGAGAGGACGATCTGGTCCTGCGCGGCAGTCGGTTGGGGAATGGGGGTCATGCGCTTACCACTCCGGCGTTGCGTCGAGCCAGGACAGAGGCGCCCGGTCGATATCGTGGAAAATGTCGATCAGCCGTGCCGTGGCATGGTCCAGCGTGGCGCGGCCCTTCTCGGCGCTGGCCAGATGCGCTTCACCACAGGCGCCGGCCGGGTTCAGGTCCTGGATCATCCAGCCGGGCTTGGCCGGACCGCCAAGCGCGATCGAGGGATGGGTTTCGCCGAAATCCTGCGCGCGCGAGCGGAAGTCGCGCGCTTGCGCCATGTCGACATTTGCCGGGTCCAGCGCCAGCATGACCGAGGTTTCCATGTCTCCGGCATGGATGCCATAGCCCCGCTCGGCGGCTGAGTAGACGCCCTCGGGCATCCCGGCGCCGAACCAGTTGAGCGAAAAGACCATCATTCGCTGCGAAATGCGCAATTCGCGCGCCACGATGTCCATGGCCGGGATATTGCCGCCGTGACCGTTCAGCAGCACCAGCTTGCGCACGCCCGCGCGGGCGACGCAGGCCCCGATCTCGGTCCAGACGCGGATCAGCGTCTCGGCCGAAAGCGTCAGGGTGCCGGGAAAGGCCAGATGCTCGTTGCTCTTGGTCACGGCCTGCGTCGGCAGGAACACGACCGGGCTGGTCGCGGGAAGGTCGCGGGCCAGACCGGCACAGATCCCGTTCACCGAGGTCGTATCCACCGACATCGGCAAATGCGGCCCATGCTGCTCGATCGCGCCTAGGGGCAGGACTGCGATCAGCCGTGACCTGTCCAGCCGCGAGAATTCAAGGCTCGAATAATCCGCCCAGAAACGCTTCATCTCATCCCCGTTCCCTTGCCGCGAGATTGAGGCACTGCGGCTTCTTTCCATTTCCATACCATTTGATCGGACCAGTTGGTATGAAAATTAGCCGGTCAGGTCAGAAAATTGCGCAAAAGATTGTTTTGCGGCATGTCCGACCCCGATCTGGCGCAGGGCGGGGCAGATCAAGCATGGCGGCCAGCAAAAAGCCCCGCGCCTGAGCACGGGGCCAAGGACCGGATGCAGCCTTGAAGATCAGGCCGAGCGGGCGGCGATCCGGGCGCCGGGTGTCAGGCCCGCCACACGATCCACGATGCCTTGCGCGTCGATCCCGAAATGGCGGTAGAGGTCGCCGATGGTGCCGGTCTGGCCGAAATGCTCGACCCCCAGCGCGATGGTGCGATGCCCGTGGACCGAGCCGAGCCAGGCCAGTGTCGCCGGATGGCCGTCGATGACCGTGACGATGCGGCAGTCACGCGACAGCGGCCGCAGCAGGCGTTCGGCATGGCTTTGCGCAAGTTCATTGCCACGCGCTCGGGCGCGCTGCGCCGCGCTCCAGCCGGCATTCAGCCGGTCGGCCGAAGTCACCGCCAGCACCCCGACATCGCGACGCGCCTCGGCGATCATCCCGGCGGCGGCAATGGCTTCGGGGGCGATGGCGCCCTGATAGGCGATGACCACCTCGCAATTCGGCCCCGGCGGACGCAGCCAATAGGCCCCGTCGATCGCGCCCTGCACGAAGGCGTCGTCATGGCGCCGGCCCGGCTGTTCGATCGGGTTGGTCGAGAGGCGCAGATAAACCGCGCCCCCGGTCTCGTCGCGCAGCCATGTGCGTTCGTCCAGATCGTCCTTGCCCTCGCGCTGCATGTAGTCGAAGGCCCAGCGAAGGATCACCGCGAGTTCGTCGGCAAAGGCCGGCTCGAAGGCCGCCAGCCCGTCCTGCGCCATGCCGATCAGCGGCGTCGAGATGGACTGGTGCGCGCCACCCTCGGGGGCAAGCGTAATGCCCGAGGGCGTGCCGACGATCATGAAGCGCGCGTCCTGATAGCAGGCATAGTTCATTGCATCGAGGCCGCGGCAGACAAAGGGGTCATAGACCGTGCCCACCGGCAGCAGCCGCTTGCCGAAAAGCGAATGCGAGAGGCCCGCCGCGGCCAGCAGCAGGAACAGGTTCATCTCGGCGATGCCCAGTTCCACATGCTGGCCCTGTGGCGCGAAATCCCATTTCGCGGTCGAGGCGATGCTGCGGGCCCGGAACATGTCGTTCCGCTGGTTGCGCGCAAACAGGCGACGACGGTTGACCCAGGGGCCAAGGCCGGTTGTCCCGGTCACGTCGGGCGAGGTCGTCATGATCCGCGCCGCCAGATCGCTGTCGCCCCGCGCCAGTTCGTCGAGGATCTTGCCGAATGCCTGCTGGGTCGAGATCACGCGATCGCCCGGCGGTTCGACCTGCGGGACAAAGACGCGCGCGTCGGCAAGGCGACGCGCGCCGGCGGCGAAGAAGGGCACCTCGTCCAGAAAGGCACGGAGCGCGGTGGGCTGGGCGACGCCCGCCATCGGTTCCCATTCCTCGCCCACGGGAACACCCATGCGGACCTGCCAGTCCGCCATCTGGGCCTTGGTCATCAGCCCGCCGTGATTGTCCTTGTGTCCCGCGATCGGCGTGCCCCAGCCCTTGACCGTATAGGCGAGGAAGCAGGTCGGGCGGTCATGGTCGATTGCGGCAAAGGTCTCGGCCATGGTCTCGACGCAATTGCCGCCGAGGTTCTCCATCAGGGCCGCAAGCTGATCGTCGTCGCGTCGCGCGATCAGGGCGCTGACCGGTCCCTGATCACCCAGATCGTTCATCAACTGTTCGCGCCAGACCGCGCCGCCCTGAAAGGTCAGCGCCGCATAAAGATCGTTCGGGCAGCCGTCGATCCATTGCCGCAGCTGCTCTCCCCCCGGTTCGGCAAAGGCGGCACGCTGAAGCTGGCCGTATTTGACGCACACCACGTCCCAGCCGAAGGCCGCAAATATCCCCTCGATCCGTTCCCACAGCCCCTCGCGAACGACCCCGTCCAGAGATTGCCGGTTGTAATCCACCACCCACCATGTGTTGCGCAGGTCGTGCTTCCAACCCTCCTGCAGGCATTCGTGGATATTTCCCTCGTCCAGTTCGGCGTCGCCCATCAGCGCGATCATCCGGCCAAGCGGCCGGTCGCCGCCCCAGGACTTTGCCGCGATATAGTCCTGCACCAGCGAAGCGAAGGAGGTGATCGCCACCCCAAGCCCGACCGAGCCTGTCGAGAAATCCACGTCCGCGGCATCCTTGGTCCGGCTGGGATAGCTTTGCACCCCGCCATAGCCGCGAAAATCCTGCATCTTCTCGCGCGGGATATTGCCCATCAGATAATGCATGGCATGAAAGACCGGCCCGGCATGGGGCTTGACCGCCACGCGATCCTCGGGCCGCAGCGCCGAGAAATAGAGCGCCGTCATGATCGACACCATCGACGCCGACGAGGCCTGATGGCCACCGATCTTGATGCCGTCCTCCTTCGGGCGGATGTGATTGGCCTGATGGATCATCCAATGCGACAGCCAAAGCAGGCGCTGCTCGATGGTCTTGAGATGGGGATGGGCCATGGCGTTTCCTTTCGCGGATATCCTCGACCTTAGCATCCCGGTCGCGCATTTTTTCGCTGTTTCCGGCCGTGATCATGCCTATTCTTGACGGAAACCGGCGAAATTTTGGGAAATGCTTATGACAACGACCCGGATTGACGGAGTTGATGCGAGAATCCTGCGGCATCTTCATAAAAGCGGGCGCGCCTCGGTGCAGGAGATCAGCGATCAGGTGGGCTTGAGCCCGTCGCCGGTTGCGCGCCGCATCCGGGCGCTGGAAGAATGCGGGATCATCGCCGGTTATGCGGCGCTTCTGGATGAGACCGCCTTGGGCTATCCGGTATCGGTCTTCGTTTCGGTCCAGCTTGACCGGCAGGTCGACGAGGCTCTGGCCAAGTTCGAAGCGGCGATCAAGGCCTGTCCCGAGGTCGTGGATTGCTGGTTGATGACCGGAAGTCGTGACTATCTGCTGCGGGTGGTCATCGCCAGCCTCGCGGATTTCGAGAAGTTCCTTACGGGTCAGCTGACGCGGATCGCGGGCGTCGCGACCATAGAAAGCTCGATCCCCCTCCGGCGCGTCAAGACCGGCATATCGAGGATGCCGTAGCAAGAAGGGCGCGCCTCTGCCTGGGGTGAAGGTTGGCAGTTGGGGAAGAAATTGTTGAAATTGTTCATATCCTTGTTCTGCATTCATCATTCACCACAATATCCTGCGCGCAGGCTTGTTGCGATAATCGCCGGTTTCCGTCATCGATTTGGATGTCCAGGCCCATATGGACAGAATGGAGCGAGCGCGTGTCAGATTTTTCACCAAAAGGACTGCGAGGCGGGCTGACCAATTACGGCGATTCCGGCTTCGCGCTGTTTCTGCGCAAGGCGTTCATCAAGGGGGCGGGGTATAGCGATGACGCCCTTGACCGCACCATCATCGGCATCGCGAACACCGGCAGCGGCTATAATCCCTGCCACGGCAACGCCCCGCAGCTTGTCGAGGCGGTCAGGCGCGGCGTGATGATGGAGGGCGGGCTTGCGATCGACTTCCCGACGATCTCGATCGCCGAAAGCTTCTCCTCCCCGACAAGCATGTATCTGCGCAATCTGATGGCGATGGATACCGAGGAAATGATCCGGGCGCAGCCGATGGACGCGGTCGTCCTGATCGGCGGATGCGACAAGACGGTCCCGGCCCAACTCATGGGTGCGGCCTCGGCGAATGTCCCGGCGATCCAGCTCATCACAGGCTCGATGCTGACCGGCGGCCACCGCGGCGAAAGGGTGGGGGCCTGCACGGATTGCCGCCGCTTCTGGGGTCGCTTCCGGGCCGAGGAAATGGACGAGGCCGAGATTGCCGAGGTGAACGGCAAGCTGGTCGCAAGCGTCGGCACCTGCTCGGTCATGGGCACCGCCAGCACCATGGCCTGTCTGGGCGAGGCGCTGGGGATCGTCCTTCCCGGCGGCGCGAGCCCGCCTGCCGTCACCAGCGACCGCATCAGGATCGCCGAGGAAAGCGGCCGTCAGGCTGTCCGCATGGCGCGCATCGGTCTGACCCCGGACAAGATCCTGACCGCAAAGGCTTTTGAAAATGCCCTGCGCGTCCTGCTGGCGATCGGCGGCTCGACCAACGGCATCATCCACCTGACGGCGATCGCGGGACGGATGGGCTACAATGTCGATCTGGAGGCTTTCGACCGCATGAGCCGCGAGACCCCGGTGCTGGTCGATCTGAAACCCTCCGGGGATTTCTACATGGAGGACCTGCACCGGGCGGGCGGGTTGCAGACCGTCCTGCGCGAGTTGAAGGATCTTCTGCATCTTGACGCCCTCACCGTTACCGGGCGGACGCTGGGCGAGGAGCTTGGGGATTTCCCGGTTTTCAATCAGCGGGTGGTCCGGCGCCTTGGCAACCCCGTCTACCCGGCGGGCGGCATCGCGTTTCTCAGGGGAAACCTCGCGCCGCAGGGGGCGATCATCAAGCAATCGGCGGCAGATCCCGCCCTCATGGAACATGAAGGGCGCGCGGTCGTTTTCGAGAACGCCGAGGATATGGCAAGGCGGATCGACGACCCCGCGCTTGATGTAACCGCCGAGGACATCCTTGTCCTGAAGAATATCGGTCCGATCGGCGCGCCGGGAATGCCCGAGGCGGGCTATCTTCCCATCCCGAGGAAACTGGCGAAGGCCGGGGTCAAGGACATGGTCCGCATTTCCGACGGCCGGATGAGCGGAACGGCGGCGGGAACGATCGTCCTCCATGTCACCCCCGAGGCTGCGCTGGGTGGGCCGCTGGCGCTGGTGCGATCGGGCGACCGCATCAGGCTGAGCGTTTCCGCGCGCGCGATCGAATTGCTGGTCCCGGCAGAAGAACTCGACCAGCGGCGACATCGGTTGCAGCTTCCCGAACCGCCTGACGCCGATCGCGGCTATCGCAAGCTCTTCCACGAGCAGATGACGCAAGCCGACGAAGGCTGCGATTTCGCATTCCTGAAGGCCGCAAGGATGGTTGCATCCGTTCCGGCCAGGAAAGACTGAACCATGGGTTGCCGTCGCCGCTCTGGCGCGAACAGAAAGCGAAGGGCCGGGACGCGTGCGGGGACAGCGCCAGACGTCTTGTCCCTTGATCGGCATCGGTCGCGACGACCGGATAATTCTTTCCGTCGCAGGTCTCGCGCGGCAGCAGATTGGGCATCTTATCTTTCAGTAGGTTAGTATGTCTTGCGGACCGAGGCAGACCTTCTGGTGTGACGGTGAGGTAGTGATGGCGAAACGATTCAGGTCGGATAATGCGAACACATTTAGCTGCTCTTCTTGCCCTCATGATCGTCGCCGGCTGCGCAGTCAGCGACGGCACGGTGGTCAAGGGCGCCGGACCGGACGACCTTTTGAAGCTCCGGGAAGATCCCGGCCTCAACTACAAAATCATACTCGGCCTTCCCGATGGGACTCGCCTAAAGCGCCAAGACTGCGTGACGAGAACCGGCAAACTCTGGTGCAGGGTCTCGCTCACCGCCAAGCCCGGTGTTTCGGGTTACGTTTCAGCGGACTACCTGTCGGATCCCTGACTTGGTCTCGGGCACACTGATCGCTACTCGATTACTCATGCCAGATTGTTTTTTTACAGGCCACTTCAAGCGGACCGCTCAGCGGTCCAAGCTGCCGTTGATAGCGACAGCATCTGCACCTGCTGCGTTGCCGCGAGGTTGAGTGGAAGTTGAGCGCGCGCGCCAGACCACCTTCGCCGCAAAACGACGCCGCAGATCCAAAAGATCCTTGTGACCGAAGGCCGCTGTCGGCGGCAAATCCATGCGTGCCTGCCAGCTCAGTGCCGTCTTCGCAGTCGTGGAGCCGGGTAGGGGCTTGCGGCGCGCGGACATGCGGCAGAACGTATATTGTGCTGGAGGACAGGAAAGGCTGCGGACATGACGGATAACCCCCTAGATGGCATCAAGCGCCGCGATTTGATCAAGGCATCCATCGCTACGGTGGGGGCGGCGACGGTGCTTTCGGCCAATGCCGGTCCGGCCGACGCTCAGGGCTCGACGTCCCCTGCTGTCGGCGCAACAGATGAAAAGCCTCGGGGGACCGTCTATACCGGAGAGGTCATCCAGGGGAAAAAAGTCGTCAGCGCCCTCGACGTCGACGATCTGGAACCCGGCAAGAAGCATCTCCTGTATTTTCAGGGTGTGCAGATGCGCACCGGGCAGCACTGGTATGTGTCGGTGATCGTCGCCAGGGGCGCGAAGCCGGGCAAGCGCATCGTCCTGACCAGCGGGGTGCATGGCGACGAGATGAGTTCCGTGCATACGGTCATGACCGTGATGAACCAGCTCGATCCGGCCGGGATGTCGGGCACGGTGATGGCGGCCACCGATATTTCGCGTCCGGCCATGTTGGCCATTCAACGCAAATGGCCCAATTCGAGCCGGAGCATTGATCTGGTCGACCTCAACAGAGAATGGCCCGGAAATGAGAACGGCAACGCGCCTGCTCGACACGCGGCGCTGGTGTTCAACCAACTGCTGGTGCCGAATGCCGATGCCGCGATCGATTTCCATACCGCGATGACGGGCTTTGAGGCCAGCGCATTCAACATTGCCAGCATGGATGTGCCGGAGGTCAAGGCGATGGCCGATCTGTATCCGGTCGGCCAGATCTTCGACATGCCGAAACATGCCTATCCCACAACCCTGCATAACGCGCTTCTCGCCGCGGGCATCCCGGCGATCTGTCCGGAAATCGGCGCCGCCCGCGCCCTGAATCTCCCGATGATCGCGCAGTTCGTGGAGGGCACGATGAACGTGCTCAGGCACTACGGCATCATCGCCGGCCCGATGGGGCGCACCGGCAAGGATATGCGCGTCTTTGTCGGCCGGGGCGCTGTCCCGGTTATTGCAACCCAAGGCGGGTTCGTCGAGCATCTGGTCAAGCTGAACGACAAGGTCGAGGCCGGCCAGAAGATCGCCATCCAGCGCGACAGCTTCGGCGAAGTGGTCGCGGAATATGCGAGCAGCGTGACCGGCGAAATGTCCGGCCTGCGCACCGACGTGATGTCCGAGCCCGGAGACAACCTGGCATTTATTCTGTTCGAGACGCCGGGCGTGATCGGCGACGAGACCTTTCAGGAATAGTTGGCGCCCAGGCAAGCGCCCGGAATCCGCTGTGATTTCAGTGGTCTGCGGCCAGAACCTGCCTTTTTGCTACGAACATCCCAGTCTGGAGAACTATCATGTCGAGAAGTCTATCGATCACGGCCATCGGCGCCCTGATACTCGCAAGCTGGGTGCATGCCGATGAACCCGGCGCGGCGATCGGCGCGGGTAATCCCTACCCCGTCAGCGACTACACCTGCCCGGACGGCACGCGTCTGGCGGTGCGTCTGTTCGGCGATCACGCTTCGGTATCCGTCAATGGCGAGGCCGAGGTTGACTTGCCTGCCATCGGGACAGAAGGCACGACCTATTCGAGCGGTCAGTGGACACTGAGCATCGAGCAGGGGCGTCTGTCATGGGCCGTCGGTCAGGCAGCGCCGTCGGAATGCACCGGCGGTTAGGCGCCTCGCTGCAAGAAAATCGGTATCGCAGGTGCCTTCAAGATGCGCGCGCCATTGCAAGCGCTTCGATCCTCACGGATTTCTACGACCCGCCGATCAGGGCGGGGAGTTCGGCAAGAATCGCGTCGCGGCTGCGGTTGCCGGCCGATCCGGCCATCTTCTTCTCGTCCTGAACCAGACGCGCGAAGACGAACGTGCGTCCGTCCTTTTCCGCCCAGCCGACGAACCAGCCCCAGGGATGCTCCCTGTCGAACGTGCCGTCGGACTTGCGCGGGCAGGCCATGCCGGTCTTGTCATGCACGCTCCAGCCATCGGTGATCCGCGTTTCTTCCACCACGTTTGCCGTCATGTCCATGGCCCTGCGGCTCACCGGCAGGCTGCGATTGACGAGGTTCGACAGAAAGGCCACCTGCTCGCGCGATCTGCTGCGAATACCAGACGACGGAATATTCAAGCCAGCCCATCGGGTCGGTCGGCTGCTTCCAGGCTTTCCCTCCATAGTCCGGATAGCCCTTTTTGAAGGCGAGGAGCGGCGTGTGCTCATCCTTCAGAAAGCGCGCGTCATAGCCCATCACGCTGAGCGCGATCTTGAAGGTCGAGGCCGGCGTTACCCGTGTCCCGCAATCGCCTTGCTCGACCATGATCCTGTTGCTGCTTGCATCTGTGACAATCGTGCAAATCATCCGGGCTTCGGATGTGCCGAAGCCGATTGCACTTGCGATAAGAACAAGCGGCAAAGTACGAAAAACCATCGAAGATTATCCCCTTTTTCGCGAAGATCCCAAGACCTGCGACGGACTGCGCTGCCGGGACGTCCCACCTAGCCATACGGCAGACTGTCCGCAAAGGGCTCGACCGACATGTCGCGCGCGGCACTATTGCGGACAACCGGACATCCGGTCCAGCGAATGCCGGTTCGCCCTGTTGCAGGATGCCCGTGGCACGGTGTGTTTCATCAACGCCCTGTATCAGGAATATCGCGCCTTCGGCGCCCTGGGTTCGCAACGGGACCAGTGCTTGATAGGCAGCAGAGGCATTCCATGATCGTGCACTTCGCGACGGTGAACAGCATAATCCCCGAACAGGCGCAGCGCGGGCGCATGCTGCCCCTTGCAGGTCAGCCTGCAGTCAGCATCCTCATCACGGCGGCACCAAGCTCGGTCATTGCGGCGTTGCGGGTCGCGAAATTGGCTTCGGTGTCGGAGATCAGGAGGCTGACGAAGATCGGCGCGCCGTCCGGCGGTGTCAGCATCGCGATCAGGTTGCGATTGTTTGCGCCGCTGCCGGACTTGTCGGCCACGTCCCAACCTTCCGGCACGGAGGGGCGGATCAGCGCTCCGGTCACGCCGCCGGGCCGCATCCACCGGACCAGTTTCGTCCGATCGTCGGGCGAAAGCGCGTCCCCGGCAAGCAGTATCCGAAGCGTGCGCGTCATGGCGGCGGGCGTGGTCGTGTCGCGCGGATCACCGGGGGCCCAGGTGTTCAACCCCGGCTCGGTTCGGTCGGACCGGGTGAAGTCGTCGCCGATGCTGCGCAGGAACGCCGTCACCTGCTCAGGCCCGCCCAGCCGGTCGAACAGGATGTTGGTGGCGGTGTTGTCGCTCTGGTCGATCGCGGCGAGGCACAGATCCGCGATCGTCATCTTGCCGCCGACATGCCGTTCCGTCACCGGCGCATGTTCGAGGATGTCCTCCGCATCCACCGGCAAGGCTTCGGCCAGATCCAGATCGTCGCGCGACAGAACGGCGGCGCAAAGTGGCACCTTGACCGTGCTGTTCGTCAGGAAACGCCCGTCCTTGCGATGGGTCCAGTCCTTGCCGGTCCCGCTGTCGTGGATGGCCACGCCGATGCGCGCCCCCAGTTGAGCTTCGAGCCGGTCGATGGTCTGCTCAAGGTCTGAAGCATGGGCGCCGAACGGCAGAAGCAGCGCCGCGACAAATGCGGCAGGTCGCAGGAGGGGCATGAGTTATCCTTTCGATGAATCTTGCCGAGGGGGATAAACCCTGTCCCTTGATGAAGGCAGGCGACAAAGTATTGGATGCGCCATAAGCTCAGCTCATGCCTGATCGTCCTGATATTCCGCTGAATGCCCTGCGCAGTTTCGAAGTGGCCGCAAGGCAGGGCAGCTTTACCCGCGCCGCCATCGAATTGCGCGTGACCCAGGCCGCCGTCAGCCATCAGATCGGGCGGCTCGAGGATCTGCTGGGCGTCATCCTGTTCCACCGGACACCGGGCGGACTGGTCATGACCGACGCAGGCCAGGCGCTGTTTCCGGTGATGGAGCGCGGTCTTGACGAAATCGCCCGAACGCTGGATCGCGTGGCCGGCGGACAGCGGGCCGAAGTGCTGAACCTTGGCGTGGTCACAACCTTCGCGACCGGGTGGCTGATCCCGCGGCTGGACGCGTTTCGGCGAGCCCATCCCCAGATCACGCTGCGCATCTCCACCCATAACAACCGGGTTGAGATTGCGCGCGAAGGATTGGATGCGGCCATCCGCTTCGGTCATGGACGCTGGCCGGGGATCGAGGCACATCATATCCTCGAGGCACCGATGACGCCGCTTTGCGCGCCGGCGCTGGATCTGCGCGTGCCCTCCGACCTCCGCAAATACACCCTCCTGCGCAGCTATCGCGCCGATGAATGGCCCAAATGGTTTGCCGAGGCCGGAGAGACCTGCCCGTCGCTGACAGGCCCGGTTCTCGACAGCTCCGTCGGTCTTGCGGAGCTTGCGGCCGAGGGGCTGGGGGTCGCGCTTCTGCCGCTACCGATGTTCGAGCGCGGCATCCGCTCCGGCAGGCTGACCCGGCCCTTTGCCACCACCATCACCCTTGGCAGCTATTGGCTGACCGTGCCCGAGGACCGGCGCATGACACCGGCGGCGCGGGAGCTTTTGGGCTGGATGCGCAGTGCGTGATGAGACGGGATGCTTCCCCGGATCGGTCGGCCACCGATTTCGGGATCTTTGACGGGTTGCGGATCTTCCGGCATGTGCCCTGCGCCCAGCCTCATTTTAGGCTGGGCGGCAATCCCGCCCCTCCGCAGAATGCGGATCGAGCGGCCCGGCCCCTCGGATCTGGCTCCGATCGCGATGCTCAGCCGTTGATGGCAGCGAAGGTTGCGGCGTAACGGCCCTCGGCTTCGGCCTTGCGCTGGAAGTTGACACGGTTCACCAGAACTTCATCCGGAACCTCGTCGAGGGACAGGATGCCCATGACTTCGTCCGTGAACTCCTGCAACGGCATCGCGGCGGCGACCTGCGACTGACCGGGCGTCAGGTCCGTCGCGACCAGCGGCGGCGCTATCTCATGCACGGCGACCGTGGTTCCGCGCAGTTGGTGGCGCAAGCCTTGGGTCCAGGAATGGATCGCCGCCTTGGTCGCGGAATAGACCGGGTTCGCGGCCTTTGGCACGAAGGCGAGGCCGGAGGACACCGTGACCAGCGCGGCCTGCGGACGCGCGCGCAGATGCGGCAGCAGCGCCGCCGCAAGGCGGATCGGCGCGGCGAGATTGGTCGCGATGGTGCGCTCAGCGACGTCGAGGTTCACCGGGTCGGTGGTATAATCCTCGGCCTCCATGATGCCCGCGTTCAGGATGACGGTGTCCAGATCCGGGTGCTCGGCCAGCACCGTGGCGGAGAATGCGGCGAGCGCGGCCTCGTCCGTGACATCAAGCACATATCCGGTCATCGCGGGGTTGCGGTCCAGCGTGGCTTGCAGGCTGGCCTGCTTGCGCCCGGTGATGATGATGCTGTTGCCCTTGGCCTGAAGAGCCTCGGCCAAAGCCTGACCGATCCCGGAATTACCGCCGGTGATGAGGATCGTGCGATTGGTGAAGGTCATCGTCTTCGTCCTTTTCTCTGACTGGCCCGAATATGTCCCGAGTGGTATCTTATCGAAAGAAGGCACCCAAAAGATTTATACTTACCAGAAAGAGAGTATGAGCCATGCCGGAGAAATCGCTGAGGGAAGAGTTGCTTCAGCTTCGGCCAGGTGATCCGGCGGTTGATCGGCTGGTCGAAGAGATCATCGGCCGGGTGGCCGACAAGTGGACGATGCTGCTGATCGAAGTCCTGACCGAGCAGGAGTGCTGCCGCTTCGGCGAATTGTCCCGTGCCTGCAGCGGGATCAGCCAGAAGATGCTGACACAAACCCTGCGTGCGATGGAGCGGGACGGCCTCGTGACCCGCATGGTCTATCCGGTCGTGCCGCCCAAGGTGGAGTATCGTCTGACCGACCTCGGCCTCGGCCTGAGCAAGGCGTTCTGCGGCGTGTGGCTGTGGGCGGAGGCCAACCGCGAAACAATCGAGCAGGCCCGCAGGGACTATGCCGAGCGGCAGGAATCTGAAAAGGCTTCCGCCTAGGGCTCGAAACTACCGCCCCGCTGATCCTTGGAAGCCGCAGCACGAGGCGGTGAAGATCGCTGCCGGGCGTGTTCAGCCGTTTAGCAAGGCGGGAAGGCTGCCACTGGCCAGCACCCTCTGCGCGAGGTCCAGCATCGGGGGCAGCGGGTAGCTGTCGGAATTGCCGCGGGCCTTGCGGATATGGGACACCGCGCTGTCGAGTGTCGGGAAGGCGCCCGCGGCGCGCAGATGCAGATAGATCGCCAGCACGATGACCGATCGCGACCGCCCGCCCCGACAATTCACCAGCACATGCCCGGCGCGATGGGCAGGATAGTGGGGCTTGCCGGGGCTGGCCTGCGTGACCAGCCCTTCCAGCGCCAGCACGGCGGCGGCCAGATGGGCGGGCGTATTGCCAGAGCCGTCGATCAGCCCCACCTTGGCGCGGCGCATATGGGTGCCGTCCGGCAGTTGTAGGGGCGCGACGTCGATATTCAGCGACACGTTCAGCGACGCCGTGATCCCCGCCGCCAGCAGCGCCACGCCATCGCTCGCCCCGGCCAGATTGCCGACGTAAAGGCGGCAGATCCGGCCTTCCGGCAGGGTCAGGTCATGGACCGGGACAAGGATCGTGGTGTCATTCTCGGCCCGCTCGCGGGTGGTTTCTTCGACCAGCATGGTTCGGCTTTCTTCTGTCAGGGGCAGACCCGGTCCGGTCGCCAGACCGGGGCCAGAGCCTGCGCGAGTTCGGGGGCGGCGGCCAATGCGCCGAAGGCGGGGACCAGATGTCTGGCGTTGGTGGCCTCGGCCAGCCAGAGCTGATCGCGGGCGCGGGGATGCACGTTCCAGTTCTGCCGGGTGGCGCGGCCGGTGGCGATCAACCCCGCCGCCGCGCTGCCGGGAGCGACATGGCCGGTGAAGATGAAGCGCCAGCCGCGCGGATCGGCGATCAGGCCTGACACCAGATCGCCGGGCCGTTCGGTATCCGCGACGATGATCACATCTCCGTCTTGCGCCTCGGACGGAGTGGCGATCTGCCGCAGGTCGGGCAATGCGCCCTGCATCTCGGCCCGGATCTGCGGGCAGACCACCGGCGACAGCCCAAGGGCGGACAGGCGCCGCGCCATATCCGCGCCGCGCCCGAGGATCGGCACGGGCAGCACCGTGCCGGGCTGGATGCTGTCCGCCAGCACCCGCACCTGATCGACCAGCGCCTGATCCCGGTCGCCATAGGACAGGTCGGTGATCACCAGATCCGCCGGTGGCGGGGGATCGAAGGGCAGGAGCCCGGATTCCCGGCTCCAGTCGCCCATGTAGAGCGCGCCGCCCTCCTGCGGCAGATGCAGCCAGATGCCGCCCATGGCATGCCCGCTGCGCCCGACCGTGACGCGCAGGTCCAGCAGCTGCGCCGGGCCTTGCAGGGGCAGGTCGTGGCAGGCTTCGGGTGACAGATGCAAGCCCAGCAGCGGCAGGGCGTCGAAGGTCGCGCGGGTGGCGAAAACCGGCGGGCGGCCCAGCTGCGGCCAGAGGTCGATGGCCCCGACATGGTCGATATGCGCGTGCGACAGGAAGATGGCGTCGATGGGGCCGATGCCCTCCAGATCCGGGCGCTGGCCCGGCGTCGGTCCTTCGCCCAGATCCAGCAGGAGCCGCCGCCCGGCAATCTCCAGCAGGAAGGCCGCCGGAGATTTCCCGCCAAGGCCGCTGAATGCCGTCAGAACTGCCATGGCAGAACGCCCTTCGGCAGGAAGCGCGACAGCGCCGTCGACATCAGCATCAACGCCAGCACGCCAAGGATCATCAGGCAGCCGACCGCAGCGGCAAGGGTCGAGGCCCCGCCTTCCTCGAGGAAGATGATCATCGGTCCGATGGTGCGGGTTCCGGAAAAGATCAGCAGGATAGAGGTCTGGATCTCGTTGATCGCGGTCATGAAGACGATCACGGCGGCAGCGATGGCGGTGGGGGCGATCAGCGGCCAGATCACGTCGCGCATCCGGCGCAGGAAACCTGCGCCCGCGACCTGCGCCGCCTCCTCCAGCGCGCGGTCGATCTGGGCATAGCCCGACAGCACCGGACGCAGCGCCAGCGCGAAGAACCCCGCGACATAGGCCGCAAGGATGATCCAGGGCGTGCCATAGATCGACACTTGGGTTCCCGGCAGGGGGCGCAGGAACAGCAGGATCATCGCGACGCCGAGCGTGATGCCGGGCAGGGTATAGGCGGCTTCGGACCCGAAATGCAGAAGCCGCACCAGTGGCCCGCGTCGCCATGTCAGGAAATAGCCAAGAAAGACCGAGGCCAGCATCAGGAACCCCACCGTCGCCAGCGTCAGCCACAGCGAGGTGACGAAGGCATCGCGCAGCGAGACCTGCTGGAACAGCGCCGAGACGTAGTTTTTCAGCGTGATCGTCTCTGCCGTCAGCGGCAGACCATAGGCCGGAACCAGCGAGGTCTGGAGCAGCGCCGACAAGGGCAGCAGCAGCGAGACGATCAGATAGGCCCAGAGCAGCGCGGCGATCAAGGCTCCGGTCCGGCCCAGGGGAAGCATCAGCGGGCGGCTGCCCAGATCGACGCGGGTATCGTTTCGGTCGCCCGCGCGCGCCGTCAGCAGGACGCCTGCGACGGTGAGCGCGGTCAGGACCAGCGACAGCGCCGCCATGTTTGGCAGTGCGCTCGGCCCCAGCCCGTTGATCTGCTGGTAGACCTGGGTGATCAGCGTCGGCACGCGGGCCGGAATGCCCAGCATGGCCTGAATGCCGAAATTCCCGATGGCCGAGACAAAGGCGAGGCTGGCCGCCGCCACCATGCCGCCGCGCGCCAAGGGCAGGATGATGGTCAGCAGCACCCGGATCGGACCGGCGCCGGCGGCACGGGCCGCCTCGGCCAGATCCTGCGGGATGCGGCGCAGGCTGGCCTGCAGCGCCAGATAGACCAGCGGCGCGTTATAGATGCCCAGCAGCAGGATGATCCCGGTCTTGGAATACAACGGATGCCGCGTGCCCGCCTCCATCGACAGGCCAAGGAAGCCCAGGACAGGGCTGGAGGGCGAGAAGGCCTGAATCCAGGCCATGGCGGTCACCTGCGGCGGGATCATCAGGGGCAGCACGAAGGCAAAGACCAGCGCCGATTTGCCCCTCAGGTCGGTTTGCACCATGATCACCGCGAAAACCGCGCCGATCAGCAGCGAAACAAGGGTCGAAGCCAGCGATATCTGGACGGTGTTCCAGATCGCGGCCCCGGTCTGCGGGCGCGAGAACAGCTTTGCCAGCCGCTCGATCGCCAGCCCGCCATCATCGAAAAGCGCGGCCTGCGCCAGTCGCAGCATTGGCGCGACGGAAACCGACAGGATCAGCACGGCCAGCAAAGCCAGCACGATCCCTTCGGATGTCAGGCGGAAAAGGGGCGCGCGCGGCGCCCCTCTGCTGTGCGGAATGGCAGTCATCCCCGGATCAGCCGCCGAAGATTTCGGTGAACTTGGCGCGGGCTTCGCTGTCCTCGGCGACCGCGCGGTCGGCATCCAGCGCCATCAGCTTGATCTCGGACAGCGCGGGCATCCCCTCGGGCGAGGCGACCTTGGGATCGACCGGCATATAGCCCTGTTCGGCGGCCAGCTTCTGGCCGTCCTCCGACAGAACGAAACTAACAAAGGTCTGTGCCGCCTCGACCTGATCGGTGCCAGCGATGATCGCCACCGGCTCGGTGAAGAAGGTCGCGCCTTCGGTCGGATAGACGAAATCCACCGGCGAGCCCGCTTTCTTGGCGCGCAGCACATCGGCGTCGATGTTGACGCCATATTTCATCTGGCCCCCGGCCACGGCCTTCAGCACCGGGCCGTTGCCGCCCTCGGGCACCACGCCAAGCGCGTTCAGCCGCTCATAATAGGCCCAGCCCTGCGTCGGCTCCTGCAGCAGCGAATGCATGTGGACCAGCGCCGCACCGGAATAGAGCGGGCTCGGGGCAACGATCTGGCCCGCATTGGCATCCTGGAACAGGTCGGCCCAGCCGGTGACGAGCGCGGCGATCTGGCTGTTGTAGACGATGCCCGTGGACGAGATCTTGGTGCCGAAGAAGGTCTTGTCGGCATCATACATCAGCGGGTCGATGCCCTCCAGCGGGGCCTCGGGCCAAGGCATCAGCAGGCCCTGTTGCTTGAGCGTGCCCAGGTTGATGCTGTCGGCGACCAGCAGCACATCGGCCTTGATGCCACCGGCTTGCTGCTCGGCGGTCAGGATGTTCATCAGCTGCGAGGTGCCGTTGCGCATCCATTCCACGGTGATGTCGGGATGCTTGGCCATGAAGGCGTCGACGGTTTGCTGCGCGATTTCCGGCGATTGCGAGGTATAGAGCGTCAGCGTGGTCTGCGCCGAGACCGCGGTCGCGGACAGCATCAGGGCAAGGGCAGTAACAGTCAGGCGCATTGGAATTGCTCCGTAAGATGCGGGGAGGAGGAAGCGCCGGGCGCGGTGCCGGGGGCGGGGGTGCCGGGCAGCGGGATGGCCCAGAGGTCGCGGAACGCCAGATCAAGGCGCGCGCCCGGTTCGGGTATCGCGGTGGTGTCGGGCAGGACCATCGGCAGGCGGAGGGTAGGGTCCGCCTCGGGGCGCAGATCATAGGACCAGCAACCGCCGCGATAGGTCCGGGTGGTTACGCGGGCCGGAATGCCGGCCTCTCCCGGCTGGGCGGGCTGGATATCGACGGGATGGGTGGAGGCGACGGCCAGCGGCCGTCCGGCTTCGCCGGCATGGCAGCGCAGCCGGACGCGCGCGCCAAGCAGATCGGCCGTCGCAAGGCCGTTTCCGATGGGGCGCAGGTTCTCGACGGGCAGCACCAGCCCATCGCCGATGAATCCGGCCACAGTGGCGTCGGCAGGTTCGCGATACAGTTGCCGGGGACTGGCGCATTGCAGCAGGCGGCCCTTGTCCATCACCGCGATGCGGTCGGCGAGGGCCATCGCTTCGGATTGGTCATGGGTGACATAGACCAGCGTTGCGCCGCTTTCGCGGTGGAAGCGGCGGAATTCCTCCTCCATCGTGGCGCGCAGATGCACGTCCAGATTTGCCAGAGGTTCATCCAGTAGCACCAGATCCGATCCTGCGGCCAGACAGCGCGCCAGTGCGACCCGCTGGCGTTGCCCGCCCGACAGATCCGCCGGGCGTCGGTCGGCGAAGGGTGTGAGATTGACGGTGTCCAGTGCGCGCCCCACCCGGGCCTCACGTTCGGCACGGGGCAGGCGCGCCACCTTCAGCGCATAGCCGACATTCCCAGCCACCGACATATGCGGCCAGAGCGCGTAATTCTGGAACACGATGCCGATGCCACGCCCCTCGGGCGGCACCATGACATTGCCGCCTGCGACTTGCCGGTCGCCAAGGCTGACGGTGCCTTCATCGGGGCGGTCAAATCCGGCCACCAGCCGCAGAAGCGTGGTCTTGCCGCAGCCTGAGGGGCCAAGCACGGCAACGAACTCTCCCGCCGCGATGTCGAGGTCGATGCCGGACAGAACCCTGGTCTCGCCATAGCTCCTGCCGATGTTCGACAGCCGCAAACCCGTCATGCCGCGCTGTCCCTTTCCTGTCATTCCGGCGCGACTGATGCAGGGGCCGCATGACAGGAGGGTGGCTGTTCTGCGAAATCTTGATGAACCTTGCGGTTCAGATCCCCGTGGTCCGGTGAGCCGGGTGCGGGGCGGCTTGGGCGGCATTTCTGATGGTGCAGGATGATCGAACGTCGAGAGTGTGGATTCAGGGCCAACCTTCGGACGCAGAGGCCGATCCAGTCCAAGCACTTGCGAGCAACTTCTCCTGCGCTATATGCGGCCCGACCTCCAAGGATCACAGCAGCGGCAAGACCCGGCCTCAGCTGTGGACAGGCCGGAGAAGGGGTGCTGGCTTGTTTCAGCCGACGCCGCGCTTTGGTGCCGAATGCCTGTGCCCGTGCGAAGCGGTGTTTCTGCACTTCGTAGCAGGTGAGCGGCGAGTTCGGAGCAGGTATGGCGCTGCACCTGCGTGAGCTTCTGCCGTGCTGCGTTTTATCAGAATGTCGCCCCGGCTCATCTCGGTCATTCAACCTCGAGTTTCGCCGCGATGCGGCATCCGCCAAAGAGGGTTGGACAGGTGCCGCGCAGCGAGATAGCCCACACCTATGAATAGGAACTGCGGAGCAGCGGTTTCGCGCGCTCCACAGCGTTTCCGTCAGTACTCATCGTGCAGGCGCACCCAGTTCATGGTGCCGGTCTCGTTGCGACCCTTTGGCGTCAGGTCGAGCCAGTTGAAGGCACCGATCTGCAGCTCGTTGCCGCGATGATAGGTCGAGTAGGTGTGGAAGATGTCACCGCTGTCGTCCTTGGCGAAGATGCTTGTCCCGAACATGTCCGGACTGTTTCGGATGACGGTTCCGTAATTGTAGATGGCGCGCCCGGCCTCGCGATCCTCGGGCGTGAAGGACACGGCGAAATCGAAGTTGAAACTGTTGCGCGCGGAGGACAGCCAGGGAAAGGTCCAACCCATCCGCGTCTTGACCGCCTCGATCCGCTCGACAGGGACCCGTGAGATTGCGGCGAAGGAAAGGTCGGCCTGCTCAAAATGCTGCCGTGCTGCGTCGACGTGATCGGCAATGAAGGAGCAGCCCGAGCAGATATTGTCCGATCCCGGTGTCAGCATGAAATGGTAGATGGCCAGTTGGCTGCGACCCTCGAACAGGTCGCCAAGCGATCTCTCGCCGTTCGGGCCGTCGAAGATGTAGGTCTTGTCGAGCCGGACCCAGGGAAGCTCGCGCCGCTGCGCACGCAGCGCATCCAGTTCGTGGGTCATGGCGCGCTCGCGGGCCAGCAGGGACTTGCGGGCGTCGAGCCATTCTTCGCGCGAAACGATTGCCGGTGTCATGGGTTATTCTCCGTTAATCTGGAATTGCGAGGGGAGCCCGGCAGGCGGGCCATCAGCCGCAGCCAGGGCGGCAGGTGAAAGATGCTCATCAGGAGATACATCCCGGTCATGCCATTCATCGGCCAGGAGCCGGGTGCCGAGAGACAGAGACCTCCTCCGTCCAGTGCGCTCATCGCCGCCATCGTCGCAAAGCTCGGCGATGCGGCCAGGGACAGCCAGCCAGCACAATCCTTCGTCATTGTCATATCTCGCCTCCTGTCTGATGGTGGTGCGCAACCAGAGGTTACGGCCGGTTGCAGGTCGTGGGTGAGTAACAAACATGGCGGGATTGCGATGGATCCGGTGATTGCGGTTGCTGCGCGGGCCCTTGCCTTGGGCGACGCATTGGGGGCCCTGAAGCGCGTGGCCCTGCGAGACGACCCCCATGCCCTCGCGCTGCGGGGGATTGCCATGGCGCAATTGGGTGATTTGCCGCGTGCCCGCGACCTGCTGCGCGACGCCGCCCGCGGCTTCGGTCCCGGCTCACCCTTGACGGTCGCCAGATGCAATCTGGCGATCGCTGAAATCTCGCTGGTGCTGCGTGATCTGGGCGGGTTGATGGAGCTGTTGCAGGAAGCGGGAGGCATCCTCGAGGGGCAGGGCGACCGATCGAACCTTGCCCATGCGACCTACCTGCAAGCACGACTGGCCCTGCTTCTCGGTCGGTTGGGTCAGGCCGAAGACCTTCTTTCCTTGATTGATCCCGCGATGGTGCCGGGCGTGTCGCGACCGGGCTATTGGCTGGTCGCGGTCGGCATCGCGATGCGGCGGGTCGAGTCCGGCAAAGCCCGTATCGCCCTGTCCCAGGCCGCCCACGCGGCGCGCCTCGCATCAGTTCCGGCATTGCTGGCCGAGGTGGAAAACGCCCGGCGGGCCGTCCGGGCACCGGCGGCCCGGATGATCACGGAAGGGATGGATCGCAGCCTCAGCCTTGCCGAGGTCGAAAAGGTTCTGGCCTCGGAGAGGCTGGTGGTCGATGCGTGCCGAAACCTGCTGCGTCAGGGACCGCATATGGTGGAACTGCGCGGCCGACCGGTCCTCTTCGGGCTGGTCCGCACCCTGGCCGAGGCCTGGCCGAATGACGTCCCGCGCGAACATCTGTTGCAGCGCGTCTTTCGTGCCCGGCAGGCCGATGACTCGCACCGGGCGCGCCTGCGGGTCGAGATTGCCAGGCTGCGCAAGGTGCTTGCCCCTCTGGCCGGGGTTGCGGCGACGCGACGGGGCTATGCCCTCAAGCCGCAAAAAAGCATCCCTGCGGTTCTTGCACCTCTGGCCGAGGGACCACATGCGGATATTCTGGCGCTTCTTGCCGATGGCGAAGCCTGGAGCAGTTCGGGCCTGGCCCTCGCGCTGGATGTCAGTCCGCGCACGGTGCAGCGCATGCTTGATGCGCTGAGCCGGTCCGGTAAGGTCGAATGGTTCGGCCATGGCAGGTCGCGGCGCTGGACATTCGCGGGGGTCCCGGGTTTCCCGACAGGATTGTTGCTCCCGGTGAATGCCCCTCGGGAGTAAGATGGAAGCATGAAACACCAAGCCGAAATCCTCCGTGAATACGGTCCCTTCCCCCAGGCGGATGCAATCCACGGGGTCAGCTTCGATGGCCGGAGCATCTGGGTCGCGACCGGCGATCACTTGCTCGCCATCGATCCCGAGAGCGGCGAACCGAGACAGGTTCTCGATGTGCTTGCCGATGCCGGGACGGCCTTCGACGGCTGCCATCTCTACCAGATCGCACAATCGCTGATCCGAAAGATCGACCCCGACGATGGCAGGGTGGTGGCGACGATCCCGGTGCCCGGAGGCGAGCAGGCCTCAGGTCTGGCCTGGTCCGAGGGCTCGCTTTGGGTGGGGCAATATGACGGCCGGGCGATCATTCAGATCGATGCAGAGACCGGCGACGTTCAGCGCGAGATCCGCTCGGACCGCTTTGTCACCGGAGTCAGTTGGGTCGAGGGCCAGCTCTGGCACGGCACTTGGGAAAACGGGCAAAGCGAGTTGCGCCAGATCGATCCCCTCAGCGGTGTCGTGCTGGACAGCATGGAGATGCCCGAGGGAAAGATCATCTCCGGTCTCGAATCCGATGGCGCCGAAAGGTTCTTCTGCGGCGGTGGAGACAGCGGCAGATTGCGCGTCCTGCGGCGACCGAAGAGGGCGAGGTAGCGGCCGGTTCACGGGGCAGGATCAGGCCGGAAAATACATCACTCTCGACTTGCTCGAACGGCTGACCCCGGTCTGCTCGCGCGCCAGTGGGAAGGGTTCAGACGAGGCAAAGGGGCTGCTCTCTGCGCCGCATCCGCAAACCGTGAGCAGTGCCTCGAACGAAACGACTCTCGGTGGAATGCTCGGGTCTGCGGTTCAGGATACTACTGATCCGCATGGAAAGGGGCATTCGGTCCATCTCGGCGCGGGCCGTAGCGGCCGCTCGACCCTCGCCGATGCTGCACGGCGGCATTCCCCCAAGTTATCGGTGACACGCTTCGCAGCGGGCCCGTCGTCATGGCGAATGCTATGGCGGGACATAGGGATCACTCGCTCATCGGTTCAGCGCCCGAAAGTCCTGCCGATGGGAGTACTCCTCCCCCTGCGAACGGTATCGGTCGCAACCGAATGCAACCTTACCCCTGCAGCCCGCCAACTAATTACCTCCGAATGTGAGGAGACCTTCAGCACCCTCCCGCCCGATGGAAGAGAACAACTGATTGTTCCACTGAACCGAAGTAACTGGCCCGCCGCCGGGGGTTGCCTCGCGTCCCCTTCGCGACTTTGCCCCCAATCGTCCAGTCTGGTCTGGTCGCGCCTTCGAATGGCCTCTCCCGCTCCGGATCGATCGCATCCGCGCATATGGAAAAGTCGAGACAGCTATCATACGTCCACCGGTCGTGTCTCTGAAGTGGTGGCGGCTGCAACCGCCAGGGAGATCACGCGATGAGGCAGACTACCGACAGTTCGTCGTTTTCGCCACTGCCCGACGCCGCGGGATATGATCCGATCGAAGACCCGTCTGCGGGCGAATGTCCGCGCGACGATCGAGACCATGTTCGAAGAAGAACTGGCCGAGTTTCTCGGCCGCCTGCGTTACGGCCGCAGCGACGACAAGGCCAGGGGCTACCGCCACGGGCATCGCGACCGACAGCTGACCGGCACATTCGGCACCGAGACGGTGCGGGTGCCGCCCGCCCGGATTAAGGACGAGGCGGGCAAAGTCACGGAATGGCGCTCGCAGGCATTGCCGCACTACCAGCGGCTGACCAAAAAGGCCTAGGCCCTGATCGCCCAGAGCAGCAGGGCGCGCCGCATCATGCTGGCGAGAGGCGGTCGCCTGGCGTCGACGGCCGGGACGGCATGGCGGTGCAGGACGATGCTGCCTTGCAGGTAGGTGAAGGA
>Ga0160472_100232_pt1 | contig 66467 bp, 61 predicted proteins | sample HID1973M_E11MG_FD_108267 | JGI IMG/M metagenome (GOLD analysis project Ga0160472, IMG submission 108267) | Enriched mosquito-associated microbial communities from UW Madison campus, WI, USA - HID1973M_E11 MG | ecosystem: Host-associated > Arthropoda: Insects > Digestive system > Unclassified ... | reverse complement strand
CCCGGTGATGGTGCCGATGTGGATGTTCCCGGTGGCGCTGGCCTGCGGCAACACCTTCGTGCTCAAGCCGAGCGAGCGCGATCCGTCGCCCAGCCTGCTGATCGCCGACCTGCTCAAGCAGGCCGGCCTGCCCGATGGCGTGTTCAACGTGGTGCAGGGCGACAAGGTGGCCGTGGATGCGCTACTGGCGCACCCCGACGTGCAGGCGCTGTCCTTCGTCGGCTCCACGCCCATTGCCGAGTACATCTACAAGGAAGGCACCGCGCACGGCAAGCGCGTGCAGGCGCTCGGCGGGGCGAAGAACCATCTCGTGGTGATGCCCGACGCCGACCTCGACCAGGCCGTGGACGCGCTGATCGGCGCCGCCTACGGCTCGGCCGGCGAGCGCTGCATGGCGATCTCGGTGGCCGTGGCGGTGGGCGACGTGGCCGACAGGCTCGTGCCGCGCCTCGCCGAGCGCGCGCAGTCGCTCAAGATCCGCAACGGCATGGAATCCGACGCCGAGATGGGTCCGCTGGTGACCGGTGCCCACAAGGCCAAGGTCGAGGGCTATATTCAGAAGGGCGTGGACGAAGGCGCCCGACTGGTGACCGATGGCCGCGGCCACAAGGTCGACGGCCACGAGAACGGCTTCTACGTGGGCGGCACGCTGTTCGACCATGTGAAGCCGGACATGACCATCTATAAAGAGGAGATCTTCGGGCCGGTGCTGTCGGTGGTGCGCGTGCACGATTTCGCCGAGGCCGTGCAACTGGTCAATGCCCACGAGTACGGCAACGGCGTATCGTGCTACACCAGCGACGGCGGCATCGCCCGCGCGTTTGCCCGGCAGATCCAGATCGGCATGGTCGGCATCAACGTGCCGATCCCGGTGCCGATGGCGTGGCACTCGTTCGGCGGCTGGAAGCGCTCGCTGTTCGGCGACCACCATGCCTACGGCGAGGAAGGCGTGCGCTTCTACACGCGCTACAAGAGCGTGATGCAGCGCTGGCCGGACAGCATCGGCAAGGGGGCGGAGTTTACGATGCCGGTGGCGAAGTAGTGCACTCACTCCCCTCTCCCGCGGGGAGAGGGGAGAACGCTGCAGGCGGTTCCAGACAGGAGAACAACAATGAGCCTGTTCCGCACCAAGGACATCGACGCGATGCTGGACACCGCCGAGCACGACGGCCTGAGGAAGATCCTCGGGCCGCTCGACCTCGTGATGATGGGCATCGGCGCCATCATCGGCACGGGCATCTTCGTGCTGACCGGCACCGGCGCGCTCACCGCCGGCCCGGCGCTCTCCGTCTCCTTCATCATCGCGGCCATGGCGTGCGGCTTCGCTGCGCTGTGCTATGCCGAATTCGCCTCGGCGATTCCCGTCTCTGGCTCGATCTACACCTACAGCTACGCCACGCTCGGCGAAATCGTCGCGTGGATGATCGGCTGGGACCTGCTGCTCGAATACGGACTGGCCACGTCGGCGGTGTCGGTCGGCTGGTCAGGCTACTTCCAGTCGCTGCTGGGCGGCTTCGGCATCCGGTTGCCCGACGCGCTCACCGCCGCGCCCGGTTCGGTCCCCGGCGTGACGACGTTCTTCAACCTGCCGGCGATGGTCATCATGCTGCTGATCACGTCGGTGGTGGCCTACGGCGTCAAGGAATCCACCCGCCTGAACAACGTGATGGTGGCGATCAAGATCAGCGTGGTGCTGCTCTTCATCGCTGTTGGCATCTGGCACGTGCAGCCCGCCAACTGGCACCCGTTCGCCCCGTTCGGCGCCACGGGCATCTTCAACGCGGCGGCGCTGGTGTTCTTCGCCTTCATCGGCTTCGACGCCGTGACCTCGGCGGCCGAGGAAGTCCGCAACCCGCGCCACGACCTGCCCATCGGCATCATCGGCTCGCTGGCGGTCTGCACCATCCTCTACGTGGTGGTGGCGGCGATCATGACGGGCATCGTGCCGTACCAGAAATTCGCCGGGGTGGACCATCCCGTCTCGCTGGCGCTGCAGTACGCCGGGCAGAACTGGGTGGCGGGCTTCGTCGACCTGGGCGCGATCCTCGGCATGACCACCGTGATCCTGGTCATGACCTACGGGCAGACGCGCATCGTCTTCGCCATGTCGCGCGACGGACTGCTGCCGGAGAGGCTGTCGTCGGTCCACCCGGTCCACGCCACGCCGTATTTCGCCACGTGGACAGTCGGGCTGATCTTCGCGGCGATCGCCGGCTTCGTGCCGCTGGCGGTGCTGGCCGAACTGATCAACATCGGCACGCTGGCCGCCTTCACGCTGATCTCGCTTGCCGTGCTGGTATTGCGACGGACGCGGCCGGACCTGAAGCGCGGCTTCCATTGCCCGTGGGTGCCGGTGATCCCGCTGCTCTCGGTGGTGTTCTGCCTGTTCCTGATGGCGCACCTGCAGATGACCACGTGGATCGCCTTCCTGATCTGGCTCGTGCTGGGGCTGATCGTCTACTTCACCTATTCCCGGCGCAACGCCGTGCTGCACGGGTCACCTGGCTGACGACCACCGAAGGCGGGTAAGTCCCCATGTCCCGCCTGTTGCTTTACGTTAACGTAAAGCCCATAGAATCTTCGGGCTATGCCGACGATCCAGCCGCCGCAGAGCGGCATCCGGCACCCGACCAGATAGTGGTGGAGACCTATGACCGATCTTTCCGACGCGACCAAGGCCAAGGCCGGCGCGCAGGGCGGCACCACGCCCGCCAACAAGGTTCGCTTCGTCACGGCGGCGTCGCTCTTCGACGGCCACGACGCCTCCATCAACATCATGCGGCGCATCCTGCAGTCGCACGGCTGCGAGGTGATCCACCTCGGCCATAACCGGTCGGTCGAGGAAGTGGTGACCGCCGCGTTGCAGGAGGACGTGCAGGGCATCGCCATCTCCAGCTACCAGGGTGGCCACGTCGAGTATTTCAAGTACATGGTCGACCTGCTGCGGGAGCAGGGCGGCGCGCATATCCAGGTGTTCGGCGGCGGCGGCGGGGTGATCGTGCCCGACGAGATCCGCGAACTGCAGGCCTACGGTGTGGCGCGCATCTACAGTCCCGAGGACGGCCAGCGCCTCGGCCTCGCCGGCATGATTGCCGACATGGTGCAGCGCTGCGACATCGACCTGACCCGCTACGCGCCCGCCACGCTCGACGCCGTGAAGCAGGGCGACCGCCGCGCGCTGGCCCAGTTGATGACCGCGCTGGAGAACGGCAAGGCCGACGCCGCGCTGGTGGCCGACCTGCACGCGCGCGCCCGGACGGCAGGGGTGCCAGTGCTCGGCATCACGGGCACGGGCGGCGCGGGCAAGTCGTCGCTGACGGATGAGCTGATCCGCCGCTTCCGCCTCGACCAGGCCGACGCGCTGAAGATCGCGGTCATCTCCATCGACCCCTCGCGCCGCAAGTCGGGCGGCGCGCTGCTGGGCGACCGCATCCGCATGAACGCGATTAACCACCCGAACATCTTCATGCGCTCGCTCGCCACGCGCGAAGCGGGCTCGGAGATCTCGCAGGCGCTGCCCGACGTGATCGCCGCCTGCAAGGTGGCCGGCTTCGACTTCGTGATCGTTGAGACCTCGGGCATCGGGCAGGGCGACGCCGCCATCGTGCCGCATGTCGACCAGTCGCTGTACGTGATGACGCCAGAGTTCGGCGCGGCGAGCCAGTTGGAGAAGATCGACATGCTCGACTTCGCCGACTTCGTCGCCATCAACAAGTTCGACCGCAAGGGCGCGCAGGACGCGTGGCGCGACGTGGCCAGGCAGGTGCAGCGCAACCGCGAGCAGTGGCATGCGAAGGCGGAGGAGATGCCGGTATATGGCACGCAGGCGTCGCGCTTCAACGACGATGGCGTGACGATGCTGTACTTCGGGCTGCGCGACGCGCTTGCGCAGCGGGGCCTGAAGGTCGGCGAAGGCCGCCTGCCGCCGCTGGCGGGCCGTATCTCGACCGGCCGGAACGTGATCGTGCCGCCGTCGCGCGTGCGCTACCTCGCCGAAGTGGCCGACACCGTGCGCGCCTACCACCGCCGCGTGGCCGGGCAGAGCCGCATCGCGCGCGAGCGCCAGCAGTTGCAGGCGTCGAGCCGCATGTTGGCCGCCGCCAACGGTGACGGCAAGGCGCTGGACGCGCTGGCCGCCGGGCGCGACGCTTCGCTGGGTGCCGAGGAACGCAAGCTGCTCGCCATGTGGCCGCAGATGCGCGAGGCATACAGCGGCGACGAATATGTGGTGAAGATCCGCGACAAGGAGATTCGCACCGGGCTCGTAACCACCACGCTTTCCGGCACCAAGGTCAGGAAGGTCGTGCTGCCGCGTTTCGAGGACGACGGCGAGATCCTCAAGTGGCTGATGCGCGAGAACGTGCCCGGCAGCTTCCCGTACACGGCCGGCGTGTTCGCCTTCAAGCGCGAGAATGAGGACCCCACGCGCATGTTCGCGGGCGAGGGCGATGCCTTCCGCACCAACCGCCGTTTCAAGCTCGTGTCGGAGGGGATGCCGGCCAAGCGGCTCTCCACCGCATTCGACTCGGTCACGCTGTACGGCGAAGACCCGCACGTGCGGCCCGACATCTACGGCAAGGTCGGCAACTCCGGCGTGTCGATCGCCACGCTCGACGACATGAAGGTGCTGTACGACGGCTTCGACCTGACCAGCCCGTCGACCTCCGTGTCGATGACCATCAACGGCCCGGCGCCGACCATCCTGGCGATGTTCATGAACACCGCCATCGACCAGAACCTGGCGAAGTTCCGCGCCGACAACCACCGCGAGCCCACCGCCGACGAGGAAGCCAAGATCCGGGCCTGGGTGCTTCAGAACGTGCGCGGCACCGTGCAGGCCGACATCCTCAAGGAAGACCAGGGCCAGAACACCTGCATCTTCTCGACCGAGTTCTCGCTCAAGGTGATGGGCGACATCGCCGAGTACTTCGTCCACCACCAGGTGCGCAACTTCTACTCGGTATCGATTTCCGGCTACCACATCGCCGAGGCCGGCGCGAACCCGATCTCGCAGCTCGCCTTCACGCTGTCGAACGGCTTCACCTACGTGGAGGCCTACCTCGCGCGCGGCATGCACATCGACGACTTCGCGCCCAACCTGTCTTTCTTCTTCTCCAACGGCATGGACCCCGAGTACAGCGTGCTCGGCCGCGTCGCCCGCCGCATCTGGGCCGTGACGATGCGTGACAAGTACGGCGCCAACGAGCGCAGCCAGAAGCTCAAGTACCACATCCAGACCTCGGGCCGTTCGCTGCACGCGCAGGAAATCGATTTCAACGACATCCGCACCACGCTGCAGGCGCTGATCGCCATCTATGACAACTGCAACTCGCTCCACACCAACGCCTACGACGAAGCCATCACCACGCCCACTGGTGAATCGGTGCGCCGCGCGCTGGCGATCCAGCTCATCATCAACCGCGAGTGGGGCGTGGCCAAGTGCGAGAACCCCAACCAGGGCAGCTTCCTGATCGAGGAACTGACCGACCTGGTGGAAGAGGCGGTGATGCAGGAATTCGAACGCATCGCCGAGCGCGGCGGCGTGCTGGGGGCGATGGAGACCGGCTACCAGCGCGGCAAGATCCAGGAGGAGTCGCTCTACTACGAGCAGTTGAAGCACGACGGCACGCTGCCACTGATCGGGGTCAATACCTTCCGTAACCCGGAGGGCGACCCGGTGCCGCAGTCACTGGAACTGGCGCGGTCGAGCGAAGCCGAGAAGCAGGGCCAGCTCGACCGGCTGGCGGCGTTCCAGGCGACCCATGCCGACGAGGCGCCGGCCATGCTGGCGCGGCTGCGGCAGGCGGTGATCGATAACCGGAATGTGTTCGAGGTGCTGATGGACGCGGTGCGGGTTTGCTCGCTGGGGCAGATCACGCACGCGCTGTTCGAGGTGGGGGGGCAGTATCGGCGGAATATGTAGCAGAGTGCCCTTTTCTCCTTCCCGGCGGGTAAGGGGAAAAGGTCCTGCGGCGGGTTGGCGCCGCCTCCCACCCGCCGCAAATCAGCAAAATTGCCACGTCCCTGCGCTACACTTCCAAGCTTCCAGCAAGCCAAGACAGGAAGCAGCCGTGTACGATCCCAACAACGTCTTCGCCAAAATCCTGCGCGGAGACATCCCCTGCATCAAGCTCTACGAGGACGCCGACACTCTCGCGTTCATGGACATCATGCCGCAGTCCGACGGGCATTGCCTCGTGGTGCCGCGCGAGGCCGCGGCCGAGATCTTTGATCTGTCCGATGCCGCCGCGCAGTCGGCCATCGTGATCACGAAGAAGCTGGCCGTCGCCGTCCAGAAGGCCTTCGCGCCGGACGGCATCAAGATCGCCCAGTTCAACGGCCCGGCATCGGGGCAGACCGTCCCCCACGTGCATTTCCACATCGTGCCGTGCTATGCCGACCGGCCGCTGCGCGGTCACGCGCGTGACGCGCAGGACATCGAATTGCTGAAGCAGCACGCCGCGAAGATCATCGCCGCGCTGCAGGACATCGCTTAACCAAAGGAAGACGAGATGGAAATCAAGACTGTCGGCATCATCGGTGCCGGGACCATGGGCAATGGCATCGCGCAGGCCTGCGCCGTGATGGGCATCGACGTGGTGATGGTGGACATCAGCGAAGCCGCCGTGCAGAAGGGCGTGGCGACCGTCGCGGGCAGCCTCGACCGCCTGATCAAGAAAGACAAGATGACCGAGGCCGACAAGGCCAGGGCGCTGTCGCACATCAAGGGCAGCACGTCGTATGAGGACCTGAAGGCGGCCGGCCTCGTGATCGAGGCCGCCACCGAGAACCACGACCTGAAGGTCAGGATCCTCAAGCAGATCGACGCCATCGTCGGCGACGACGTCGTCATCGCCTCGAACACATCGTCGATCTCGATCACGAAGCTGGCCGCCGTGGTGAGCCGCCCCGCCAACTTCATCGGCATGCACTTCTTCAACCCGGTGCCGATGATGGCGCTGGTCGAGGTGATCCGCGGCCTCCAGACGAGCGACCAGACCCACGGGCGCGTCGAGGCGCTGGCCAGGCGCCTGGGCAAGTACCCGATCACGGTGAAGAACAGCCCCGGCTTCGTCGTCAATCGCATCCTGTGCCCGATGATCAACGAAGCCTTCTGCGCGCTGGGCGAGGGCCTGGCGTCGCCGGAAGAGATCGACGAAGGCATGAAGCTCGGCTGCAACCATCCGATCGGACCGCTGGCGCTGGCCGACATGATCGGGCTGGACACCATGCTGGCCGTGATGGAAGTGCTGTACGGCGAGTTCGGGGATTCGAAGTATCGCCCGGCCATGCTCCTGCGCGAGATGGTCGCCGCTGGCTACCTGGGTCGCAAGAGCGGGCGTGGGGTGTACGTCTACAGCAAGTGATCTGATTCGCTGGTGTGAAACTGCGCGCGGCCACTTCGGTGGCCGCGCTGCATTCAGAACACCGCCAGCCCCACCACGAAGATCGCGCACGAGAACAACAGCGCCGTCACGCAATAGCCCATGATGTCGCGCACGCCCAGCCCGGCGATGGCCAGCGCGGGCAGCGCCCAGAACGGCTGCGCCATGTTCATCCACGCCTCGCCGTAGGCGATGGCCATCGCCGCCTTGCCAAGGTCGGCGCCGAGCGCCTGCGCCGCCGGCATCACGAACGGTCCCTGCACTACCCAGTGCCCCCCGCCCGACGGCACCGCGAAGTTGACGATGGCCGAAGAGAAGAAGGTCAGGATCGGGAACGTCTCCTTCGTGGAGATGTTGATGAAGAACTCCGTGATGAGCCCGCCGAGCCCGGAGTGTTCCATCATCAACTGGATTCCCGCATAGAACGGAAACTGGATCATGATGCCGGCGGTGCTGCGCGCCGCGGCGGACACCGCGCGGGCATAGGCCATCGGCGTCTTGTGCAGGATGATGCCGAGCGTCAGGAAGAACAGGTTCACCGTGTTGATGGTGATGTTGAATCCCTTGCTCCGGAAATAGAGCCCCAGGCTGGCCAGCCCCAGCGCGCCGACCACCCACGCCAGCAGCCGGCTTTCCTCGAGCCGCTCGGCGATCGGAGCATCCGGGGCGAGCGTCTTCTGGAAGTCGGGCTCCTCGGCCAGCAGGGCGGGATCGACCGACACCACCTCGCCGGGCGCGGGCATCATCATGCGGGTCAGGAACGGCAGCGTGACGATCAGCGCGATGGTGATGAACAGGTTGTAGCCGCTCAGCAGCATGTCGCGCGCGGGGATCAGGCCGACCGTCTTTTCCATCGGATTGCCCGGCGTCGCCGCCAGCAGCGGCACCGAGCCGGACAGGCCCCCATGCCACGTCAGGAAGGCGATGTACGCGCTGGCGATGAGCAGGCGGTAGTCCGATCCCTTCACGCGCCGCGCCACTTCACGCGCGAACATGGCGCCGACCACCAGCCCGAAGCCCCAGTTCAGCACGCAGGCGACGGCGCCCACGCAGGTCGTCAGCATCACGCCCTGCGCGGGCGTGCGAGCCAGCGATGCCGTCGCGCGCATGATGTTCTTCACCGGCCCCGATGACGCCAGCGCATGGCCGGTGACGACCACCAGCGCCATCTGCATGCTGAAGGCGAGGAGGTTCCAGAAGCCATCGCCCCACATCTTCACCATCAGGGCGGGCCGCTCCAGCAAGGGCGGCGGCATGTCCGTCCCGCCGAGCGCGGCGATGCCGGCGGCGAAGGTGACGATGGTCAGCAGGATGGCGAAGACGAGGGGATCCGGCAGGTAGCGGCTGATAAACCAGGTCAGGCCCTTGGCAATGCGAGCAATCATGGCGAAGGCTCCCTGGTCTCAGGCGGCGCACGCCGGCATGGTCTTCAGGCCGGCGGCGCCATGACGCGCGCCGGGGCGACCTGGCAGGTCTCGACCAGCAAGTCCGGCTGCGCCGGCACAGGATCTTGATTTCATTCCGATGGCTCCACGTAACAGTCGAATGCGGCAAGCGGGGCTCCGCTTTTGCCGGAGAACCGCACGCTGGCAACGCTGCGCGCGAAGCGTCACGCATCGCGGCAGGGCGCCGTCGTGCGGGGACGCGAGTCAGGAAAGGGGATGGCCTGCGAAGGGATTCCGCAGGTCGTTGTAGGGCAAGCCTGGTGCCATGTTCATCGGCGGTGCCGATGCTTTCCTGTCCACAGCGGTGAAGTTTGCGTCATCTGCCGTACAGGCAGTTTGACGGCGCACCAATGCGAGGAAACGAGCGTGGCCCGGCGTGGTCAAGCGTGGCCAAGCGCGGCCAGTTCGGGCATGCCTGCGCGGCGCTTATTCGCCGTATTGCCTGAGGCCCACGAGGTCGAGCACCTCGATCACCCCATAGTCCACCCGCACCAGCCCCTGCTGCTCGAGCACCTTCAGCGCCTGGTTGGCGCGTTGCCGCGAGATACCCGCCAGCAGGCCGATCTCTTCCTGCGAGATCTCCAGCGCACCGCCAATGCCGGGATAGAGTTGCGCGTTGAACAGCGACGACACGGCGCGGGCCACGCGTGAATCGATGTCGAGCAGCCGCTCATACTCCACCGCCGCGATGAATTGTCCGAGCCGCTCGTTGAGTTGCGTCAAGAGAAAGCGCGTGAACGGCAGGCTGGTATCCAGCAGCCACTGAAAAGTGTCCTTCGGCATGAAGGCGATGCGCGAGCGGCGCAGGGCCATTACGTCGTACTTGCGGATTTCCGACTTCAGCACGGCGCCCTCGCCGAACCAGCCGCCGGTCGGCACGCCGGTGAAGGTGACCGACTTGCCCGACGGCGACACGGTGGTGATCTTGACCAGCCCGTCGAGAACGCCAAGCCAGTGTTCGGCCATCTCGCCCTTGTGGCTCACGTAGTCGCCCTGGCCGAACTCGCGCACGATCAGGGTCCGCCGCACGCGTTCGCGCTGCTCCATGCTGAGGTCGGCTGCCCACACGCAGCGGTCTACAAAGTCGTTGAGCATGAGTGCGAGGCTCCCGTAGGGATTAACCCCGAATTGTCACCGGCGCGACAACCCGGGGAAGGGGCATGGGCTATCTTACGACCACTGCAAGACCGCGCTGCCCGATCCGGAGGGGCCCGGTGGGCTTGCTGCGCCGCCGCGAAGGCGGGGCGCAGACCGCAAAGTATAACGACCGGACCGGCGCTTGACACCCGCGTGGAAACCCACGCCCGAGGGACGAGGAGACAGCGATGCAGGAACCGTCGGCAACGACTTTCCCGCGCCTGCTGCTGGCACACGCCAGGCAGCGGCCGCACCACCCGGCTTACCGCGAGAAGGATCTCGGCATCTGGCAGACATGGTCGTGGGCGCAGGCCGCGCAGCAGGTGCGCGAGCTTGCCTGCGGCCTCGCCGCGCTCGGGTTCACGCGCGGCATGAACCTCGCCGTGGTGGGCGACAACCGCCCCCGCCTCTACTGGGCGATGGCCGCCGCGCAGGCGCTCGGCGGCGTGCCGGTGCCGCTGTACCAGGACGCCATTGCCGCCGAGATGGTCTACGTGCTCGACGATGCCGACATCGACTTTGCCGTGGTCGAGGACCAGGAACAGGTCGACAAGCTGCTCGAGGTCGCCGGCCAGCACAAGGTCCGCCACATCGTCTACGAGGACCCGCGCGGCCTGCGCGACTACGACGATCCCTCGCTCGTTTCGTACGAGCGCCTGCAGGAAACCGGGCGCGCCTGGGATGCCGCCAACCCCGGCGCCTACGACGCCGCCATCGAGGCCGGCGCGCCGGAAGACACCGCCATCATCCTGTACACGTCGGGCACCACCGGCAAGCCCAAGGGCGTCTGCCACGCCCATCGCGGCCTGATCGGCGCGGCGCAGAACGGCTGCGGCTTCGACGGCCTCACCGACCGGGACGACGTGCTCTCCTACCTGCCGATGGCCTGGGTGGGCGACAACCTGTTCTCGTACGCGCAGGCGATGGCCGCCGGCTTCACCGTCAACTGCCCCGAGTCGCGCGAGACGGTGATGACCGACCTGCGCGAGATCGGCCCCACCTACTACTTCGCCCCGCCGCGCATCTACGAAGGCCTGCTGACACAGGTGATGATCCGCATGGAAGACGCCGGCTGGATCAAGCGCAAGCTGTTCCACTGGGCGATGGACGTGGCGCGCCGCTGCGGCGCCGACAAGCTCGACGGCCGCCCCGTCGGCGCACTCGACCGCCTGCGCTACGCGCTCGGCGAATGCCTCGTCTACGGCCCGCTGCGCAACGTCCTCGGCATGAGCCGCATCCGCGTGGCCTACACCGCCGGCGAGGCCATCGGCCCCGACCTGTTCCGCTTCTACCGCTCCATCGGCATCAACCTGAAACAGTTCTACGGCCAGACCGAGACCTGCGCCTACGTCTGCCTGCAGCCCGACGGCCGGGTCAAGTTCGATTCGGTCGGCCCGGCCGCACCCGGCATGGAGATCCGCATCGCCGACAACGGCGAAGTGCTTGTGCGGGGCGTCGGTTTGCTGAAGGAGTACTACAAGCGCGCCGATGCCACGCGCGAGGCCATCAACGACGAGGGCTACTTCATGACCGGCGACGCCGGCGTGATCGACGCCGACGGCCACCTGAAGATCATCGACCGAGCCAGGGACGTCGGCAAGCTGGCCGACGGCGCGATGTTCGCGCCCAAGTACATCGAGAACAAGCTGAAGTTCTTCCCGTACATTAAGGAAGCGGTGGCCTTCGGCGCGGGGCGCGAGTCGGTCTGTGCCTTCATCAATATCGACTTCGAGGCCGTGGGCAACTGGGCCGAGCGGCGGCACCTGCCTTATGCCGGCTATATCGACCTCGCCGGCCTGCCCGACGTGCTCGCCATGATCGGCGAGTGCGTGGCGCAGGTGAACGCCGACCTGGCGGCCGACCCAATGCTGGCCGGCTCGCAGGTGGCGCGCTTCCTGATCCTGCACAAGGAGCTGGACCCGGACGACGACGAGCTGACCCGCACGCGAAAGGTGCGGCGCGGCTATATCGCCGAGAAGTACGCGATGCTGGTCGAGGCGCTGTACGCGGGCAGGAACGAGCAGTTCATCGAGACGCGCGTGAAGTTCGAGGACGGGCGCGAGGGCAGCGTGTCGGCGACGCTGAAGCTGCTGGACGCGAAGCGCCTGCCGGTGGCGGCGCGCGCCGCATGAGCGGGGAGACGACATGACACAGATGGCATGGCAGGGCGCGGCGCGTACCGACGCCAGCGGCACGCTGCAGCCGCCCGGGGTGATCGGCCCCGACACCCACCCCGCCCAGCGCGGCCCGCTCACGCCGGGAGACGGCACGGGACCGCACGCCGGCGCGCTGCCGGTCCACGACGCCACCACGCAGGCCCACACCGGCGGCGAGGTCATCCTCGACCTGCAGCACATTTCGCTGTCGTTCGGCGGCGTGAAGGCGCTCACCGACATCTCGTTCGACGTCTGCGAGCACGAGATCCGCGCCATCATCGGCCCCAACGGCGCGGGCAAGAGTTCGATGCTCAACGTCATCAACGGTGTCTACCACCCGCAGCAGGGCCGCATCGTGTTCCGGGGCGAGGAACGCAGGCAGATGCACCCGACCGCCGCCGCGCGGCAGGGCATCGCGCGCACCTTCCAGAACATCGCGCTGTTCAAGGGCATGACCGTGCTCGACAACATCATGACCGGCCGCAACACGCGCTTCCGCACTGGCCTGCTGGCGCACGCGCTGTGGTGGGGCCCGGCGCGGCGCGAGGAAATGGCGCACCGGCGCAAGGTGGAGGAGGTGATCGACTTCCTCGAGATCCAGTCGATCCGCAAGACGCCGGTCGGCCGCCTGCCATACGGCCTGCAGAAGCGCGTGGAACTGGCGCGGGCGCTGGCGGCCGAGCCGTCGATGCTGCTGCTGGACGAGCCCATGGCTGGCATGAACGTGGAGGAAAAGCAGGACATGTGCCGCTTCATCCTCGACGTGAACCGCCAGTTCGGTACCACCATCGTGCTGATCGAGCACGACATGGGCGTGGTCATGGACATCTCCGACCGCGTCGTGGTGCTCGACTACGGCAAGAAGATCGGCGACGGCACGCCGGCCGAGGTCAAGGCCAACCCGGACGTCATCCGCGCCTACCTTGGCGCTTCGCACTGAATCATCGAGTCACCGAGCGAGCACTGAGCCATGAGCTTCTTTCTCGAAGTCCTGATCGGCGGCCTGCTGGCCGGCCTGATGTATTCGCTGGTGGCGCTCGGCTTCGTGCTGATCTACAAGGCGTCCGGCGTGTTCAACTTCGCGCAGGGCGCGATGGTCTACTTTGCCGCGCTGGCGGTGGTGGGGCTGATCGACAAGGGCATGCCGATGTGGCTGGCCGTGGTCGGCGCCTTCGGCGTGATGGTGCTGGTGGGCATGGGCACCGAACGATTCGTGCTGCGCAAGCTGGTGAACCAGCCGCCGATCACGCTCTTCATGGCGACCATCGGGCTGTCGTTCTTCCTCGAAGGGCTGGGGCCGATGCTGTTCGGCAACGAGGTGCGGCCGATCAACCTCGGCATCGTCGACGAACCCATCGAGTCGATCCTGACGCAGTTCAATATCGTCATCTCGAAGTTCGACCTCGCGGCGGCGGGCATCGCGGCGCTGCTGGTGGGCTCGCTCGCGCTGTTCTTCCAGTACACCAAGGTCGGCCGCGCGCTGCGCGCGGTGGCGGACGACCACCAGGCGGCGCTGTCGCTCGGCATTCCGCTGCAGCACATCTGGACCGTGGTGTGGGCGGTGGCCGGGTTTGTCGCGCTGGTGGCGGGGCTGCTGTGGGGCTCGCGCAATGGCGTGCAGTTCGCGCTGACCATGACGGCGCTGAAGGCACTCCCTGTGCTGATCCTCGGCGGCTTCACCTCGGTGCCGGGGGCCATCGTCGGCGGGCTCATCATCGGGGCGTCGGAGAAGCTGGCGGAGATCTATATCCCGCCGCTGTTCCAGGCGCAGTTCGGGGGCAACTTCGGCGGCATCGAGGGGTGGTTCCCGTATGTGTTCGCGCTGCTGTTCCTGCTGGTCAGGCCCGAGGGCCTGTTCGGCGAACGACACATCGACCGCGTCTGACCGGGAGTCAAACCATGTTCTATCGTGAAGCCGGCCAGTTCAAGACCAGCTACGTCGCCGACAGCCAGATCTTTCCGATCCGGCAGGACCGCATCGGTTTTGCCGTGCTGATGGCGCTGGCCGTCGTCGTGGTGCCGCTGGTGGGATCGGAGTACTGGCTGTCCGCCATCCTGATTCCCTTCCTGATCTTCTCGCTCGCCGCGCTCGGGCTCAACATCCTCACCGGCTATGCCGGCCAGCTTTCGCTCGGCACGGCGGCGTTCATGGCGGTGGGCGCCTACGCGGCGTACAACTTCCAGTTGCGCATCGAGGGGCTGCCGGTGCTGCTGACGTTCCTCCTCGCCGGGCTGTCGGCGGCGGTGGTGGGCGTGGCGTTCGGGCTGCCGTCGCTGCGCATCAAGGGCTTCTACCTCGCCGTGGCGACGCTCGCGGCGCAGTTCTTCGTGGTGTGGGCGCTGACCAAGTTTCCCTGGCTGTCGAACAACAGCTCGTCGGGCGTGATCACGGCGCAGCGGCTGGACTTCCTCGGCTTCGCGCTCGACACGCCGGTGAGGAAATACCTGTTCGTGCTCGGCATTGTCACGGTGCTCGCGCTGGTCGCCAAGAACCTCGTGCGCTCGGCCACTGGCCGGGCGTGGATGTCGGTGCGCGACATGGACGTGGCCGCCGAGGTCATCGGCATTCCGCTGATGCGCACCAAGCTGCTGGCCTTCGCCGTCAGCTCGTTCTACTGCGGCGTGGCTGGCGCGTTGTACGCCTTCTGCTATCTCGGATCGGTGGAGCCGGACGGCTTCTCGCTCGACCTGTCGTTCCGCGTGCTCTTCATGATCATCATCGGCGGCGTGGGCAGCATCCTCGGCTCGTTCCTCGGCGCGGCGTTCATCCTGCTGCTGCCGATCTTCCTGGACAACGTGCTGCCGATGCTGGCGTCGCTGCTGCACCTGCCGTTCACCAACGCCACGGTGTCGCATATCCAGTTGATGGTGTTCGGCGGGCTGATCATCTTCTTCCTGATCGTGGAGCCGCACGGTCTTGCCCGGCTGTGGCAGATCGGCAAGGAGAAGCTGAGGCTGTGGCCGTTCCCACACTAGATCCCGGACGAGTTCCCGCACAGGTTTGACGGAGTCGTACTGAAGCACGGAAGCACCCCCTATATAACGACACGCCCGCCAAGGGCGAAGGAGACTGTCATGAGGCAACTGATTCGCACCGTGCAGCGCGGCGCCCTGGTGGTCAGCGCCGCCGCTGCGCTGCTCGCGCCGGTGGCGCAGGCGCAGGCCCAGAGCAACGAGCAGTTCATCGCGCTGCCGAGCTATCGCGTGGGACCGTATGGCGCCAACGGGCAGTCGTGGTACGGCGGCTTCATCGACTATCTCAACTATGTCGACCTGAAGGAGGGCGGCGTTAACGGCGTGAAACTCTCGTGGGAAGAGTGCGAGACCGAGTACAACAACGCCAAAGGTGTCGAGTGCTACGAGCGCCTGAAGGCCAAGAGCGGCGCGACAAAGGGCACCGCCTATCACTCGATGTCGACCGGCATCTCCTACGCGCTGGTCGACAAGACGGCTGCCGACAAGGTGCCGCTGGTGATGATGGGCTATGGCCGCACCGACGCCGTCGACGGCGCGGTCTTCCCCTATGCCTTCCCGCTGGTGACGACGTACCAGATGCAGGTGTCGGCCATCGTCAAGTACCTGGCCATGAAGAACGGCGGCTCGCTGGCCGGCAAGAAGATCGTCTACCTCTATCACGACTCGGCCTATGGCAAGGAGCCGATCATCGCGCTCGAGGCCGAGGCCAAGCTCGGCAAGTTCGACCTCGTCGAGATCCCCGTGGCCCACCCCGGCAACGAGCAGGGCGCGCAATGGCTGCGCATCCGGCAGGAGAAGCCCGACTACGTGATCTTCTGGGGCTGGGGCGTAATGAACCAGACCGCGCTGAAAGCGGCGCAGAAGGTCGGCTATCCGCGCGACAAGATGGTCGGTTCGTGGTGGGCGGGTTCCGAGGAAGATACCGTGCCCGCCGGCGACGCCGCCAAGGGCTACATGAGCGCGACGTGGAACGTGGCCGGCAAGACGGTGCCGCTGATCGCCGACATCGACAAGGTGGTCTACGGCGCCGGCAAGGGCAATATGCAGGACCGCAACAAGGTCGGCTCGGTGCTCTACAACCGCGGCGTCTCGGCGGCGGTGGTGACGGTGGAAGCCATCCGCGTGGCGCAGGCAAAGTTCGGCAAGGGCAAGCCGATGAACGGCGAGCAGATGCGCTGGGCCTTCGAGAACCTGAACCTCACCAATGCCCGGCTGCAACAGCTTGGCGCCACCGGGCTGCTGCCGGAGATCAAGACGAGCTGCGACAACCACGAGGGCTCCGGCAAGGTGAAGATCCAGCAGTGGGACGGCACGAAGTGGGTGGTCGTGTCGGACTGGATTGAGGGTAACAAGAGCCTGATCCACCCGCTGTTCAAGGCCAACGCGGCGCAGTACGCGAAGGAGAAGGGGATTACGCCGCATTGCATGCAGTCGTGAGTCTTGTCGCCCCTCTCCCTCAGGGAGAGGGGAGGAATACAACAGCGAGTTTCCGCCCATGAGCCTCCTCTCCGTCAACAACATCGAAGTCATCTACGACCACGTCATCCTCGTCCTCAAGGGCGTCTCGCTCGACGTGCCCGAGGGCCGCATCGTGGCCCTGCTCGGTGCCAACGGCGCCGGCAAGACCACCACGCTCAAGGCCATCTCCAACCTGTTGCACGCCGAGCGTGGCGACGTCACCAAGGGCTCGGTCACCTATCGGGGCGACCGCGTCGACCAGCTCACCCCCAACGACCTCGTGCGGCGCGGCGTGATCCAGGTGATGGAGGGCCGCCACTGCTTCGCCCACCTCACCATCGAGGAGAACCTGCTCACCGGGGCGTACACGCGCGGCCTGTCGCGCGCACAGACCCGCGAAGCGCTGGAGAAGATCTACGCCTACTTCCCGCGCCTGAAGACGCGCCGCAAGTCGCAGGCCGGCTACACGTCGGGCGGAGAGCAGCAGATGTGCGCCATCGGGCGGGCGATGATGGCGCAGCCGAAGATGATCCTGCTCGACGAGCCGTCGATGGGCCTCGCGCCGCAGATCGTCGAGGAGATCTTCGAGATCGTGCGCGACCTGAACACGCGCGAAGGCGTCAGCTTCCTGCTGGCCGAGCAGAACACGATGGTGGCGCTGCGCTATGCCGACTACGGCTACATCCTCGAGAACGGCCGCGTGGTGATGGATGGCGACGCCGCCTCGCTGCGCGAGAACGAGGACGTCAAGGAGTTCTACCTCGGCGTGGCGGCGAACGATGCGGACGGCGGCGCGCGCAAGTCCTTCCGCGACGTCAAGAGCTACCGCCGCCGCAAACGCTGGCTGGCCTGAAAACAGGTGCACCCGAACCATGCCCGACTACTTTGATTCGCTGGAAGCCCGCGCTCCCGACCTCCGCGAAGCCGCGCAGATGGCCGCATTGGCGCAGCAGGTCGCCCATGCCCGCGCCAACGCGCCGTACTTCGCCGAACTCCTGCGCGACGTCGACCCCCGCACGCTGACCTCGCGCGACGCCCTCGCCGCGCTGCCGGTCACGCGCAAGTCCGACCTCACGGCACGCCAGAAGGCCGCGCCGCCGCTGGGCGGGCTCAACGGCACGCCGCTCGCCGGCCTGCGCCACGTGTTCCAGTCGCCCGGTCCCATCCACGAGCCGGACGGCCACGGGCCCGACTGGTGGCGCACCGCCCGCGCCATGCACGCGGCGGGCTTTCGCGCGGGCGACCTCGTCTACAACACCTTCTCGTACCACTTCACGCCGGCCGGCATGATGATGGAGACCGGCGCGCACAGGCTCGGCTGCTGCGTGTTTCCGGCCGGTGTCGGCCAGACCGAGTCGCAGGTGCAGGCGCTCGCCAGCCTGCGTCCGGCGGCCTACGCGGGCACGCCGTCCTTCCTCAAGCTGCTGCTCGAACGCGGCGCGGAACTGGGCCTGCCGAACAGCCTGCAGAAGGCGCTGGTGTCCGGCGAGGCCCTGCCGCCGTCCTTGCGCGCGTGGTTCCAGGAGCGCGGCATCCGCGTGTTCCAGATGTACGGCAGCGCCGACCTCGGCCTGATGGCCTACGAGACCGACGGCGGCGACGGCTGGGTGGTCGACGAAGGCGTGATCGTGGAGATCGTCGAGCCGGGCGGCACGCGGCCGATGCCGGAGGGCGAGACGGGCGAGGTCGTGGTGACCATCCTCGCCAATGGCGACTATCCGCTCATCCGCTTCAGCACGGGCGACCTGTCGGCCTTCGTGCCGGGCTCGTCGCACACGCCGAGCCCCTGCGGCCGCACCAACCGGCGCCTGAAGGGCTGGCTGGGCCGGGCCGACCAGACCACCAAGGTCAAGGGGATGTTCGTCCATCCGGGGCAGGTGGCCGACGTGCTGCGCCGCCACCCGGAGGTCCGCGCGGCGCGGCTCGTGGTCAGCGGGGAGGCCGGGGCGGATGTGATGACGCTGCATTGCGAGTCCGCGCAGCAGGACGATGGATTGGCCCACGCCGTTGCCGACTCGATGCGCGACGTGATGCGCCTGCGCGGCGAGGTGAGGTTCGTCGCCGCCGGGTCGCTGCCGCAGGACGGCAAGCTGATCGAGGATGCCCGTCGCTACGACTGATCGGCCTGGCGGATGCCGTCCGCCGGGCGGGTCGGCATCCGCACCATCCACACGCTGACCGCCAGCGCGCACGCCAGCAGCGACACCGACGCCACCGGCCGCGCGCGCATCAGCCACGCCGTGGTGCCCATCGACAGCCACATCATGGTGAGCGCGAGGCATTTGGCCTTCAGCGGGATGGCGCGGTGCACCTGCCAGTCATAGACCAGCGGACCGAAGCGGGGATGCGCGAGCAGCCACGCGTGGAAGCGCTGCGAGCCGCGCGCGAAGCAGGCGGCGGCGAGCAGGACGAAGGGCGTGGTCGGCAGCACCGGGAGGAAGATCCCGACGATGCCCAGCAGCAGGCTCAGCCCACCCAGCGCCACCCAGAGCACTCGCACCAGCCGCCGGCGGCGGACGGGCTGCGCGGCGCGTGCCGTGTCCGTATCAGGGGTGGCAGGGGTGGCAGGGGTGGCGGAAGGGCGGGCCGGCTGCAATGGCGGGTGATGGCTACGCGGGAATCAGCGGGAGATGCCGAGGCGGGCCTTGGCGGCGTCGTACTCGGCCTGCATGCGCGCGACGATCTCGCCGGCGGCGGGAATGTCCTGGATCTGGCCCACGCCCTGGCCGGCGCCCCAGATGTCCTTCCACGCCTTGGTCTTCGAGCTGCCGCTGGAGAAGTCCATCTTGGTCTTGTCGGCCTCGGGCAGGTTGGCGGGGTCCAGTCCGGCGTTCTCGATGCTCTCGCGGATGTAGTTGCCGTGCACGCCGGTGAAGAGGTTCGTGTAGACGATGTCGGCGGCGGCGGCATCCGTGATCGAGCGCTTGTACTCGTCGCTCGCATGGGCTTCCTGCGAGGCGATGAAGCGCGTGCCGACATAGGCGAAGTCGGCGCCCATCGCCTGCGCGGCCAGCACGGCGTCGCCGCTGGCGATGGAGCCCGACAGCGCGATCACGCCGTCGAAGAACTTGCGCACCTCGCCCACCAGCGCGAACGGCGACAGCGTGCCGGCGTGGCCGCCCGCCCCGGCCGCCACCAGGATCAGCCCGTCCACGCCAGCCTCCACGGCCTTCTCGGCGTGGCGGATGCTGATGACGTCATGCAGCACGATGCCGCCATAGCTGTGCACCGCATCGATCATTTCCTTGGGGGGCGCGCGCAGCGAGGTGATGAAGATCGGGACCTTGTGCTCGACGCAGACCTTCACATCGTGCTCCAGGCGGGCGTTGGAGGCGTGCACGATCTGGTTGACGGCAAACGGGCCGACCGTCTTGTCCGGATTGGCTGCCCGGAAGGCCGCCAGGTCGTCTTCCATGCGCGTCAGCCACTCGTCGAGCACTTCGGCCGGGCGCGCGTTCAGCGCCGGGAACGAGCCGACGATGCCCGCCTTGCATTGCGCCAGCACCAGTTCGGGATAGCTGACGATGAACATGGGCGAGGCAATGACGGGCAGGGCCAGGTTCTGCAGGACCTGGGGCAGTTGTCGTGCGGCGGGCATGGTGTCTCCTGGACGGCGGGGCGTTTCCAGCCCCTTAAAGTGAACGGTCGTTCGATTATAGGGACTTTCCGCGCGCGTGGTTCGACTGGCGCTAGAAGTGCCAATCTACGCTTTCCCGCCGCCGCGGCAACACGGTTGGGCGTGTCGCCGCCGCTTCACTTGCCTACTTGCTGTGATCGTGGCTGTCGCCGCCGATCGTGTCGACGATGATCATGGTGCGGTCGAGCACGCCCCTGTCGTCGAAATACGCGCTGAAATGCGCCGGCTGGTAGGCGCCGACATACATGCGATACGACCACGCCTCGCGCTTCATCCGCGAGTAGTACTGCACCGGCTCGCGCGGCAGGCCGAAGCGCTCGGCAACGTCACGCTTGGTCCACGCGCCCGGCCTCGCCTGGTAGATCTCGGCCTCGGTCAGCATCTGCCGGAAGCCGGTGAGCTTCCCGCCCGCGTCGAAATCGGCGGCGTAGACCTCATATCCGAGCGGTTGCTTCGAATAGATCCAGCGGCTGGCGCCATCGGCCAGCTGGTAGGTCTCGGTGGGGGTGCCGAAGGTGTCACGCACGGAACCCTGTGGACTGCCGACCAGGCGTTGGCCGTACTCCATCGGCTGCAGTTGCGCGCACGCGCTCACTGCCACCAATGCCGCTGCACCCATCCATCCAACCAGGCGATTTCGCATGGTGATCCTCCAGCATGGCGCGGCCCGCGCCCGGACGCCGGGCCATCCCGGCCGCGCATCGGGCCCGCTTGGTAAACACGTCTGCGAAGGGAATTATTCCACGCGCGGCGGCGCATGGCGAATGGCTCACGCCGCAGCCGGCAACAAGGCGCGTACCGGGTCCAGGAAGGTGATCTGGCGCTCGGCCTTCAGCAGCGCCGGCAGCGCTGCCTCGTAGGCCTGCCGGTACGGGCGCGCCAGGTGGTGCTGCAGGAAGTACTCGCGGCTGCACGACCACGTTTCGTACAGCACCAGCGTGTCGGGATCGTCCTGGGCCCGATGCAGGAAGGTGTTGACGAAGTCGGGCTCGGCGGACATGGCTTCCAGCACGGCGTGCAGGCGCGATTCCAGTTCGGCGCGATGTTCGGGCTTGCCGGGCAGGTGGACGACGAAGGCGATGGATTCGGACATGGTGGGCTCCAGTTCATGGCCGCTGCGATTGCCGCGGCCCTCTGGATGGAGTATCGGCAAGCCGGGTCCGCAAGCCATGCGATGCCGCCGGCGGGGATGTGCGATGCGGTTGCATGTCGCCCGCGCATACCGTTCCGCGCGGACAAAAAAAATGCCCCGTGCAATGCACGGGGCAACTACCACGAAGATAAAGATAGAGAAGCGCGGCGGAGCACCTGCCAATGCCGTAAGCCGCAACGACATGGTAGTTACCCTGAATGACGTCACCATGACAAGGTGCGCATCGGGCGCATCTCCAATCCGGTCGCAGGGTGCGACCTCAGGCAGTCACGCCACCTTCTCCAGCAGCAGTCCCTTCAGGTACTCGCCTTCGGGGAAGGCCGCCAGCATCGGGTGGTCCGTGCCCGCCGACAGGCGGCGCAGGATGCGCGCATCGGCGCGGGCGTCGGTGGCGGCGCCGGCGATGATCTTGTGGAACAGCTCCATGCTGATCGCGCCCGAGCACGAGTAGGTGAACAGCAGCCCACCGGGACGCAGCAACTGCATGCCGACCAGGTTGATTTCCTTGTACGCACGCGCGGCACGGTCGATGTGCTGGGCCGACGGCGCGAACTTGGGCGGGTCCAGCACGATCAGGTCGAACTGGCGACCCTCGGCGCGGAACTCGCGCAGCGTCTTGAACACGTCGGCGTCGAGCCACGTCGCGCGCTCCGGATCGAAGCCGTTCAGCGTGACGTTGGCGGCCGCGGTCTTGAGCGCCTCGCCGGACGAGTCGATCGACGTCACGGCCGTGGCGCCGCCGCGCAGCGCGGCCAGCGAGAAGCCGCCCGTATAGCAGAAGCAGTTCAGCACCTCGCGGCCGTTGGCGAGGTCGCCCACGAGCTTGCGATTGTCGCGCTGGTCGACGTAGAAACCGGTCTTGTGGCCGCTGCGCACGTCGACGTAGTAGCGCACGCCATGCTCGGTGACCGACAGTTCCGGATCGGGCTCGGCGCCGGCCAGCACGCCCGTCACCAGTTCCAGCCCTTCGCGCTGGCGCACGCTGGCGTCGGAGCGCTCGTAGACGTTGGGGCAGCCGGTCTCCCTGACGAGGGCCTGGACGATGGCGTCCTTCCACTGCTCCACGCCCGCGGAGTTGAACTGGCACACGAGCTGGGCCTTGTCGTCGCCCTTCGCGTTGCCGTAGTAGTCGACGATCAGGCCCGGCAGGCGGTCGGACTCGCCGAAGATCAGGCGCACGGCGTCGGTGTCGCGCACCCACTGGCGGCGATGCGCCAGGGCGGCGCCGATGCGGCGCTTGAACATCGCGTGGTCGACCGGCTCGTTCTCGTCGAAGGTCCACACGCGGACGCGGATCTGCGACTCGGGGCTCCACGCACCCTTGGCGAGGAAGCGTCCGTCGGCGCCCCGCACGATGACGGTGGCGCCGGGCTCGCAGCGGCCCTCGGTGCGGGCGACGCCGGTGGCATAGATCCACGGATGGCGCCGCAGCAGGGACTTTTCCTTGCCGGGCTTGAGGTGGACGACGTTCACAGCACCACCTTGACCATCGGGTGCGAGGTCAGCGCCCGGTAGAGGTCGTCGAGCTGCTCGCGGCTGGTCACCCAGACGGTCACCGTCAGCCCGAGGTAGTTGCCCTTGCTCGACGGACGCATCTCCATCTTGCCGGCGTGGAAGCCGGGGTCGAACCCCTGCACCAGCGCCACGATGGCGTCGGCGAAGCCGTCCTGCATCACGCCCATCACCTTGACGGGGAAATCGCAGGGATATTCGATCAGCGACTCGCGCGATGCCGCGCTGCCATTGTCCTTGTCGGTTGTCATATTGCTTCTCCGGCCGGAAGACGCATGCCTGGCATGGCGCCTTCCGGCAGTACTGCGAGTGTTACTTTACTTGCGCTTGAACCACAGCCGGATGGTGTCCCACAGGCGGCCGAAGAAGCCGGCCTCGGGCACTTCCTCCAGCGCCACCACCGGGAACTCGGCCACCTTGTTGGCGCCGTCCATCAGCTTGACCGTGCCGACCTGCTGGCCCGCCGGGATCGGCGCGATCAGCAGTTCCTGGCGCTCCAGCACCGGCTTCAGGCGGCCGCCCGTGCCCTTGGGCACGGTCACGAAGGTCTCGTCCTTCACGCCGATCTTGATGGTGCCGGCCTTGCCCTTGTAGATCTCGGGCGTGGCGAGCACCTGGTCCTTGTCGTACAGGCGCAGCGTGTCGTAGAACTGGAAGCCGTAGTTCAGGATCTTCAGGCTTTCCTGCGTGCGGATCTGTTCCGACGTGGTGCCCAGCACGATCGACAGCAGGCGGCGCGAGCCGTTCGGCACGTTGGCCAGCGGCCGCTTGGCCGACGAGATCAGGCAGTAGCCGGCGGACTTGGTGTGGCCGGTCTTCACGCCGTCCACGGTCGGGTCGATGTACAGCAGGCGGTTGCGGTTCGGCTGCCTGATCTTGTTATAGGTGAACTCCTTTTCCGAGTACATCGCGTAGTACTCGGGGAAGTCCTTGATCAGCCGCGTGGTCAGCGTGGCGAGGTCCACCGCCGTGGTGTAGTGGTTCGGGTCGGGGATGCCGTCGGTGTTCGTGAAGTGCGTGTTCTTCAGGCCCATGCGCTGGGCGTCGCGGTTCATCATCGCGACGAAGCCTTCCTCCGAGCCGCCCACGGCCTCGGCCAGCGCGAGCGCGGCGTCGTTGCCCGACTGGATGATCAGGCCGCGCAGCAGGTCCTGCACGGACACCGGCTTCTCCGGCTCGATAAACATGCGCGACTCATCGCTTTTCACCTTCAGCACGAGGCGGGTCGGCACGACGGTCTGTTCCAGCGTCAGGCGCTTTTCCTTCAGGGCCTCGAAGACCACGTAGGCGGTCATCAGCTTGGTCAGCGAGGCCGGCTCGACGCGTGCGTCGGCGTTGCCCGAGGCGAGCGCCTGGCCGCTGGTGACGTCATACAGCAGCCACGACTTGGCGTTGACCTGCGGCGCGGGCACGGCCTGCGCAAGCACGGCGGCCGGGGCGGCGGCCAGGGCGACCGCCGCCACCAGGGCGGCGGGCTGGAACGAGAATGGGCGCGACATGAAACTGTTCTGCATGGGGTTTCCGGTTCTGCGAATGAAGGGGACTGCGTTGGGGGAGGCTTCGATGCGGGCCGTTCGGTGGATCCTTCGATTGATCCTTCGGTGGATCCGTCCGGCCGCTCAGCGCTCCCACGCGTTGACCACGAGCTGCTTGATCAGATGCAGCTTGCGGTGAAAGAAATGGTCGGCGCCGGGGATGACGATCACCGGCAGTTCCTGCGGGCGGGCCCAGTCGAACACGCTCTGCAGCGGCACGGTGTCGTCCTGCTCGCCGTGGATGACGATGGTATCCGCCGGCACCCCGGCCACCTGCCAGCGGCTGGCGGCGGTGCCCACCATGGCCAGGCGCTGCGCCGGCGCGCCGGCTTCGGCCAGGCGCCGGGCCACGTGGCTGACGACGAAGCTGCCGAAGGAGAAGCCGCCGAGCGCCAGCGGCAGCGTGGCCACGTCCGGCGACCACGCGGTCTGCTCGCGCATCCACGCGACGACGGCCAGCAGGTCGTCCTGCTCGCCCCGGCCCTCGTCGTGCACGCCCTCGCTCTTGCCGACGCCGCGGAAGTTCGGGCGCACGGTGGCGTAGCCGAGCTGCACGAAGCTGCGCGCGAGGGTCTGCGCCACCTTGTTGTCCTTGGTGCCGCCGAAGAGCGGGTGCGGATGCCCCACCAGCGCGATGCCGCGCGGGGCAGCCTGGGGCAGGTCGACGGAGAGGTCGATGGCGCCGGCCGGGCCGGAGATGATGCGTTCCTGGGTATGCGCGTTCATGGCGAGGGAGCGACGTGCGGAGCGGAAAGTGGAACGGGGAGATGAAACGGGAAAATGGAAAGGAGGCGCTTGGCGGCGCCTCCGGTTCCGGCGATTCGATCCAGCGATTTACGTGGCCGGATTCGACGCGTCGCGGTCCACCATCAGGCGCTCGACCGGCTTGCCGTTCACCAGATGGCTGTCGATGATCTCGTCGATATCCTGCTTGTCCACATACGTGTACCAGATGGCCTCGGGGTAGACCACCAGCACCGGGCCGAGTTCGCAGCGGTTCAGGCAGCCGGCCTTGTTGATGCGGACGCGGCCCTCGCCCCCCTGGATGTGGAGTTCCTTGCAGCGCTGCTTGGCGTATTCCTGCATCGCCTTCGCGTCGTGATCGGCGCAGCAGGCTTCGCCGGCCTCGCGCTGGTTCAGGCAGAAGAAGACGTGGTGCTTGTAGTAGCTGCTCATGCTGGTGGGAGGGTCCGTGCGTGCCGCGGCTGCATTGGCCGCCAGGGAAGGTGGGAATTATACGGGTTCGACCGGCCCGATCCCGGCTCCCGCCGGCGTTTGCCGGGGCTTCGCGGGCGGCCGCGGCGCGTCCGCCCGCCAGCTTGTGATGCCGGCATCATTTTTGCGGCCCGTGGGATTCCGGAAGTCCGGACGCCCGGATTCCGGATTTCCGGAAAGCCGGAGCCGCCAGGCATGTCCTGGGTCAAGAACTCCTTTGTATTCAAGGGGATACGTCAGTTGCCAGGCGTGGCACAGCGATTGCGTAACAAGATGTGACGCGCCGGCACCCCCGAACTGGCGCCAAAATCCATCACCGAGGACGACATCATGAGGAAACCCTTCTACAAGATCCTGTACGTGCAGGTCCTGTTCGCCATCTTTGTCGGCATCGTGCTCGGCCATTTCTGGCCGGCCACCGGCATCGAGATGAAGCCGCTGGGCGACGCCTTCATCAAGCTGATCAAGATGATCATCGGGCCGATCATCTTCTGCACCGTGGTGTCGGGCATCGCCGGCATGCGCGACATGAAGAAGGTGGGCCGCGTGGGCGGCAAGGCGCTGCTCTACTTCGAGATCGTGTCGACCTTCGCGCTGCTGATCGGCCTCGGCGCCGGCCACCTGTTCCATCCGGGCGCGGGCTTCAACATCGACCCCGCCACGCTCGACACCAAGAGCATCAGCGGCTACGTGTCGAAGGCGCACGGCCAGAGCACGGTCGAGTTCTTCATGCACATCCTGCCTGACACGATCTTCAGCGCGTTCGCCAACGGCGACATCCTGCAGATCCTGCTGGTCTCGATCTTCTTCGGCTCGGCGCTGGCCGCCGTGGGCGACCGTGCCCGCGTGGTCTACGACCTGATCGAGCAGATCTCGAAGGTGTTCTTCCACATCGTCCACGTCATCACCAAGGTGGCCCCCATCGGCGCGTTCGGCGCCATGGCCTTCACCATCGGCATGTACGGCCTGGGCTCGCTGATTCCGCTGCTCAAGCTGATCGGCACGTTCTACTTCACCGCCATCGTGTTCGTGGTAGGCGTGCTGGGCATCGTCGCCCGGCTCACCGGCTTCAACATCCTGCGCTTCGTGGCCTACATCAAGGAAGAACTGCTGATCGTGCTGGGCACCAGTTCGTCGGAGGCAGCGCTGCCGCACCTGATGGAAAAGCTCGAGAAGCTCGGCTGCTCCAAGTCCGTGGTGGGCCTGGTCGTGCCGACCGGCTACTCGTTCAACCTCGACGGCACCAACATCTACATGACGCTGGCGGTGATCTTCATCGCGCAGGCCACGGGCATCGAGCTGACCCTGATGCAGCAGATCACCATCCTGGCCGTGGCCATGGTGACCTCCAAGGGCGCCAGCGGCGTGACCGGCGCGGGCTTCATCACGCTGGCCGCCACGCTGGCCGTTGTGCCGACCATCCCGGTGGCCGGCATGGTGCTGATCCTCGGCATCGACCGCTTCATGAGCGAGTGCCGCGCGCTGACCAACATCATCGGCAACGGCGTGGCCACCGTGGTGGTGTCGGCGTGGGAGAAGGAACTGGACCGCAAGAAGCTGCACGACGTCCTGATCCACGGCGGCGGCAGCGTGACGGAATTCGACGAAACCGCCACCCAGCAGGGCGTGCACTGACATGTCTCAAACCGCAGGCGGCCCGGCCCCCGGGGCCGCCCGCCAGCGGGTATCATCGGCGCGACGTCCACAGCGCGCGCCGATGCTCCACTCCGACGACTTTCTTGCCGTCCACGATCCCGCGGCCGCCCTGCCGGTGCATGCGCCCGGCAGCGGCCGCTGGCGCGGCTTCCTGGTGGCGCTCGCCGCCGGCCTGCTGGTCCTGTGCGCGCTGACGTGGCTGGTTTCGCTGCAGCGCGGCATCGCCGGCCTGCAGGAAGCCACGTCCACCCGTGCCGAGCGCTACGCCGCCACCCTCGAAAGCACGCTCGACCGCTACGAATTCCTCCCCGCGCTGGTCGCGCTCCATCCCTTCGTCCACGACCTGCTCGACGCGCCGCACGACCCCACGCGCGTGGCAGCCGTGAACCGCTACCTCGCCGAGGTCACCACGCGGGCGCACGCCTCGGCCACCTACGTCATCGCCACCAACGGCCTCGCGCTGGCCGCCAGCAACTACGACCTGCCCGGCAGTTTCGTCGGCAGCGACTACCGCTTCCGTCCGTATTTCCAGAAGGCCGTGCGCGGCGAACTGGGGCGCTTCTACGCCATCGGCATCACCAGCGACGAGCCCGGCTACTACATCGCCCAGCCGGTCCGGGCGAACGGCCGCGTGGTCGGCGTGACGGTGGTCAAGCTCAACCTCGAATGGTTCCAGCAGGCCGGCGGCAGCAGCGCCGAGCCGCTGATGGTGAGCGACCCGAACGGCGTGGTCTTCCTGTCCTCCGTCCCCGCCTGGCAGTACCGCACGCTGCGCCCTCTGCCGGTTGCCCTGCGCGAGGAATTGGGTGCCACGCGCCAGTACCACGGCAAGGACGTCACGCCGCTGCCGCTGGAGCCGCTGTCGTCGCCGCCGATGCATTGGGTGGCCGGCACCGTGCTCGACGGCAACGCGCGGCTCGTTGCCGTCAGCAGCGAGGCCATGACGCGGCCCGAGCGCTATCTGGAAATGTCGCGCGACGTCGGTAATGCCGGCTGGACCCTGCACGTGATGGCGCCGCTGGAGCCGGTGCTCGCCAGTGCGCGCAATGCGACCATCGGCGCCGCGCTGGCCTACGCCTGCGTCTGCCTGCTGCTGGTCACCCTGCGCCAGCGCCGCCAGCGCGCGCTCGACATGCAGTACAGCCGCAAGCTGCTCGAAGCCGCCTATGATCAGCTCGAACGCCGCGTGGAGGCGCGCACCGCCGACCTCATGGCGATCAACGAGCAACTGGAAGGCGAGGTGTCCGAGCGCACGCGTGCCGAGAGCGAGCTGCGGGCCGCGCAGGACGAACTGGTGCAGGCCAGCAAGCTCGCCGCGCTCGGGCAGATGGCGGCCGGCATCACCCATGAACTGAACCAGCCGCTGGCGGCGCTGCGTACCTTCTCCGACAACACCCGCGTGCTGCTGCAGCGCGGCCAGCTCGAGGCGGCCGACGGCAACCTGTCCGCCATCGCCGACCTGACCGAGCGCATGGGCAAGATCACCAGCCAGCTCAAGCTCTTCGCCGGCAAGGCGCGGCCCCGGCCGCAGGCGGTGCCGGTGCGGCGCGCGGTCGACCGCGTGCTGGCGCTGATGGCGGCGCGGCTGCGCGCGGTGGAAATGGTGCTGGTGGGCTTCGAGGACCGTGACGAAGGCCAAGCCGACGCCCATGCCGACGCCGCGGTCTGGGCCGACGAACTGAAACTCGAACAGGTGCTGCTCAACCTGGTCGGCAACGCCTGCGACGCCATCGCCGCCGCCGCGCCCGCGCAGGGCAGCATCACGCTGTCGCTGCGGGCCGACCCCGCCACCGTCACGATCACCGTGCGCGACAACGGCACCGGCATCGCGCCCGACGCGCTGCCGCACCTGTTCGAGCCGTTCTTCACCACCAAGGAAATCGGCCAGGGCCTCGGCCTCGGGCTGGCGATCTCGTCGTCCATCGTGCGCGAGTTCGGCGGCCAGCTTGGCGCGGCCAATGCGGAAGACGGCAGCGGCGCGGTCTTCACGCTGACGCTGCGCCGCGCCCCGGCGGCCTGACCGATCCGACCCACGAAGCGAGCCCCCATGCCCCCCATGCAAGACGGCCTGACCGTCCTCTTCGTCGAAGACGAACCCCTCGTGCGGCAGGCCACCGCGCAGAGCCTGGAACTGGCGGGCTTCACCGTGACCGCGCTGCCTTCCGCCGAAGCCGCCATGCCGCACCTGACCGCCGGCTTTCCCGGCGTGCTCGTGACCGACGTGCGCCTCGGCGGCGCCAGCGGCCTCGACCTGCTGCAGCACTGCCGCAATGCCGCGCCGGGCGTGCCGGTCATCCTCGTCACCGGCCATGGCGACATCACCATGGCCGTGCAGGCCATGCGCGAAGGCGCCTACGACTTCATCGAGAAGCCTTTCGGCGCCGAGCGCCTGACCGACACCGTGCGCCGCGCGCTCGAACGCCGCGCACTCGAACTCGAGAACGTCGCGCTGCGCCGCGAACTGGCCGGGCCCGCCGCCGGCACCCGCATCATCGGCCGCTCGCCGGCCATCGCAACCGTGCGCGCGCTGGTGGCCAACGTCGCCAACACCGACGCGCCGGTGATGATCAACGGCGAGACCGGCACCGGCAAGGAGCTCGTTGCGCGCAGCCTGCACGCGCTCTCCGCCCGCCGCGACGCGCCGTTCATCGCGCTCAACTGCGGCGCCGTGCCCGAGTCGATCTTCGAGAGCGAGATGTTCGGCCATGAGGCGGGGGCCTTCACCGGCGCCGGCAAGCGCCGCGTCGGCAAGCTGGAGCACGCCTCGGGCGGCACGCTGTTCCTCGACGAGATCGAGAGCATGCCGCTGGCGCTGCAGGTGAAGCTGCTGCGCGTGCTGCAGGAAGGCGTGCTGGAGCGGCTGGGGTCGAACACCTCGGTGAAGATCGACGTGCGCATCGTCGCCGCGGCCAAGGGCGACATGGAGGCGCTGATCGCGCAGGGGGCTTTCCGGGAGGACCTCTATTACCGGCTCAACGTCGTCACCATCCCGCTGCCGCCGCTGCGCGAGCGGCGCGAGGACATCGTGCCGCTGTTCGAGCATTTCATGCTCGTGGCCGCCGTGCGTTACCAGCGTCCCGCGCCCATCCTTTCCGAGTCGCAACGGCAGGCGCTGCTGCAACGGCCGTGGCCGGGCAACGTGCGCGAACTGCGCAACGCCGCCGACCGCTTCGTATTGGGCGTACCGGAGGGCGGCGCGGGCGGCCGCCACGACGCCGCCGACGACACCGCCCCGCTGCGCGAACGCATGGAGCGCTACGAGCGGGCCGTCATCGCCGATACGCTGGCGCATACGGGCGGCGCCGTGAGCCAGGCGGCGGACCTGCTGCAGGTGGGCAAGGCCACGCTATACGAAAAGATCAAGCGCTACGGTCTCTGATCCGGGCCGCATCGGACGCTCGCTGATTTCTCCCAAGCCCCTGCCATCGCGCAGGGGTTTTTTATTGCGTTGCCGCATCGCCGTCAAGACGGCCACTGCCGGCCTGCCGCAGACTTTGCCCCGCGCCTCCCGTCTCATCTTCACCTGCTCCGTTGGAGATCGTATGAAATCGAAAGTCACGAGCCTCGATACCGTGGCCGGCGTGTTTCGGGATGGCATGTCCGTCATGTTCGGGGGATTCATGGGCGTGGGCACGCCGCCGCTGTTGATGCAGGCGCTGCTGGACTCCGGCGTGCGCGACCTCACGCTGATCGGCAATGACACCGCCTTCCCGGACCGCGGCGTCGGTCCGCTGATCGGCAGCGGCCGCGTGCGCCGCGTGATCGCCTCGCACATCGGCCTCAATCCCGAGACCGGCCGCCGCATGATGGCCGGCGAAATGGAAGTCGAACTCGTGCCGCAGGGCACGCTGATCGAGCGCATCCGCGCCGGCGGTTCCGGCCTCGGCGGCGTGCTCACCCCGACCGGCATCGGCACGGTGGTGGAAGAGGGCAAGCAGCGCCTGACCATCGGCGGCAAGGACTATCTGCTCGAACTGCCGCTGCGCGCCGACCTCGCGGTACTCCACGCGTGGGAAGGCGACCGCGCCGGCAACCTGTACTTCCGCCGGTCCACGCGCAACTTCAATCCCGTCATCGCGCTGGCCGCCGACTACGTGGTGGCGCAGGTGGACAACCTCGTCGCCATCGGCGAGATGGACCCCGACCGCGTGGCCACGCCCGCGGCGCTCGTGGATGCCGTGATCAAGAGCTGAGAGGTGAACCCAATGCATGCAAAGGAACTGATCGCCCGCCGCGTGGCGCTCGAACTGAACGACGGGGATATCGTCAACCTGGGCATCGGCCTGCCGACCATGGTGGCCGACTACCTGCCCGAAAACGTCAGCATCACGCTGCAGTCGGAAAACGGCTTCCTCGGCCTCGGCCCGCTGCACGACACCGATCCCACCGTCTGCAACGCCGGCGGCCAGCCCTGCGGCATGGTGCCGGGCGCGGCCACCTTCGACAGCAGTTTCTCGTTCGCGCTGATCCGCGGCGGCCACGTGGATGCCTGCGTGCTCGGCGGCCTGCAGGTGGACGAATGCGCCAACCTCGCCAACTGGATGGTGCCGGGCAAGATGGTGCCGGGCATGGGCGGGGCGATGGACCTCGTGGTCGGCTCGCGCAAGGTGATCGTCGCCATGGAGCATTGCGCCCGGGATGGCGGCGCCAAGATCCTGCCGCGCTGCACGCTGCCGCTGACGGCGGTCAACGTGGTGTCGATGATCGTGACGGAGCTGGGCGTGTTCGTTTTCGAGGGCGGAACGCTGACGCTGACCGAGCTGGCGCCGGGCGTCGAACTGGAGACGGTCAGGGAGAAGACCGGTGTGGCCTTCTCCGTCGCGCCGGACCTGCGCACGATGCCGCTCGGTATCTGAGGGTGTTGTCTCCCCCTCTCCCGCAAGCGGGAGAGGGGGGAAAGCCAGCGCTCTTGCCTACTTCCACATATTCCGCATCCGCCCGGCGATATCCACCTGCGGCAGGTCCGCCTTCGCAGCCGGCCCGCCAGGCATCGGCGCGGGCGGCCACGCGCGGCTGTGGAAGTTCGGCATCACGCGGTTCGGGATGAAGCGCGTGCGCGAGGCGTAGACGTGGCGGTCGCCGAAGCCCACCTGGTTGTGTACGTAGAAGCGCTGCGGCACGACCACGTCGAGGTGGTCCTTCGCGCGCGTCATGGCCACGTAGAGCAGCCGGCGCTCTTCCTCGATCTCCTCGGTGGTGCCGGTGGCGAGATCGGACGGCATGCACCCGTCCACCGCGTTGAGCACGTAGACGGCCTTCCACTCCTGCCCCTTGGCCGAATGGATGGTCGAGAGGATCAGGTAGTCCTCGTCGCGCAGCGGCACGCCGGATTCGTCGCTGGAAGCGCTCGGCGGGTCGAGCGTCAGTTCGGTCAGGAAGCGTTCGCGCGAGGCATAGGTGGTGGCGATGCGCTCGAGCTGCTGCAGGTCGGCCTGCCGCGCGGCGGCGTCGTCGTGCATGCGTTCGAGGTGGGGCAGGTACCACGCCAGCACCTGCTCGAAGGTCGACGGCCACGGCGCCTGCGGCGACATCAGCGCGCGCACGAGCGTCAGCAGTTCGTCCCAGGCCGGCGCGGCGGCGGGCGGGGCCTCGAAGGCTTCCAGCGCGAACAGCGGCTCGGTGGCGAGCGCGAGGGCGTCGAGCGCGCGCGCGGCGGTCTTGGGGCCGACGCCCGGCATCAGCTGCAGCGTGCGGAAGCCGGCCATGCGGTCGCGCGGATTTTCCAGCCAGCGCATCACGCCCAGCAGGTCCTTGACGTGGGTCGATTCGAGGAACTTGAGCCCGCCGAACTTCACGAACGGGATGTTGCGCCGGGCCAGTTCGATCTCGAGCTGGGCGCTATGGTCGGCGGCACGGAACAGCACCGCCTGCGACATCAGCGACAGCCCGGTCTCGCGCCGCGCGAGCACCTGCTCCACGACGAAGCGCGCCTGGTCGGCCTCGTCGTTGACCACCACGATGCCCGGTTTCTCCGCCGAGGTCCGCTCGGACCACAGATCCTTCGTATAGCGTTCGGCGGCCAGTCCGATCACCGCATTCGCCGCCTGCAGGATCGGCTGCGTCGAGCGGTAGTTCTGCGATAGCGTGACCATGCCCGCCGGCGGCGTGAACTGCTGCGGGAAATCGAGGATGTTGCGCACGGTGGCGCCACGGAAGGCGTAGATCGACTGGGCGTCGTCGCCCACCACGGTCAGGCCGCGGCCGTCGGGCTTGAGCGCGAGCAGGATCGACGCCTGCAGCGCGTTGGTGTCCTGGTATTCGTCGACCAGCACGTGGTCGAAGCGCGCGCCCATGTCCTGCGCCAGCGCGGGCTCGGTCAGCGACTGCGCCCAGTAGAGCAGCAGGTCGTCGTAGTCGAGCACGTGCTGCTTCTGCTTGGCCTCGACGTAGCCGGCGAAGAGCGACTTCAGCGCGTCGGCCCACATCGCGTAGCGCGGGAACTGCGTCTTCAGCACCAGCTCGAGCGGCAACTGCGTGTTGACCACGCGCGAGTAGATGGCGAGGCACGTCTCCTTGCGCGGGAAGCGCGAGGCGGTCTCCGACAGGCCGAGGTCGTGCCGCACCACGTGCATCAGGTCGGCCGAGTCGCCCCGGTCGGCAATGGTGAACGCCGGCGACAGCCCCAGCGTCTCCGCGTACTCCCGCAGCAGCCGCGCGCCGATGGCGTGGAAGGTGCCGGACCACTGCAGCGCGGCCCGGCCCGCGCCGGACTGCAGGCCGAGCGCCTGGTCGACGATGCGCTCCACGCGCCGCCCCATTTCCGCCGCCGCCCGCCGCGAGAAGGTCAGCAGCAGGATGCGGCGCGGGTCGGCCCCGCCCAGCACGAGATGGGCCACGCGGTGCGCGAGCGTATTGGTCTTGCCCGACCCGGCGCCCGCGATGATCAGCAGCGGCCCGCTGCCGTCATGCTCCACGGCGGTCCGCTGCTCGGGGTTGAGGCGGGCGAGATAGGCGGGGGCTTCGAGGGTGGCGGGATCGGCGGACACGGCGGACGTTGGGAGGAAGGCTGGCGCAGACTGTATATCCATACAGGCGCTGCCGGCAAGGCGCACGTGCGGCGGCATGAAAAAAGGTGCCCATCAGGCACCTTTTGGAAGACGATCGAAGCGGATCGCTGGTTTGCCGGGCGGATCAGGCCGCCTGCGCCAGCGCACCATCCAGCAGCTTGTGCAGCGCGTCCCACTCGGGCTCGCCCACATAGCGCTTCAGGATCCTGCCCTGCCGGTCGACCACGAAGGTGGTCGGCGTGAGCTGGACGTCGCCGAAGGCCTTGGCGGCGGCGCCGGTGGAATCCAGCGCGATCTTGAACGGCAACTGGCGCGTTTGCGCATAGTTCGCCACATACATCGGGGGATCGTAGTTCATGGCGACCGCCACGAACTCCAGCCCCTTGCCGCGGAACTGCTCGTAGGTCTTGACCATCTCGGGCATTTCCTTGACGCAGGTGGCGCAGCTCGTTGCCCAGAAATTGATCAGGTAGACCTTGCCCTTGAGGTCGGCCGTGCTGACCTTCTCGCCCGACAGCAGCGTGAAGGTGGCCGGCGGCACCGTATTGGCCGGGGTCAGTGCCCGGTAGCCGAACCAGCCGAGCGCGGCCAGCACGACGAGCGCCACGGCCAGCGGCCAGCGCTTGCGCGGAGCAGAGGAGGGGGAAGCGGTAGCGGTCATGGCACCTGGACGTCTGGGCAGCCCCGGGGAGCCCGGGCGGCGATGCGCCATTCTAACGCCGTCGGCAGGGACGCGCCGCTTGCCCGATAATGCTGCCTTTCCCCCGCAGAACGCTGTCCCTCCCGCCCCCGTTCCGTCTCGATGATCCGCCTTCCGTTCCGCGTTCCCCTGTGGTGCCTGCTGCCCGCGCTGTCTGTTCTTGCCGCGTGTTCCCCGCGCTACGACTGGCGCACGATCCGCTCGGACCAGGGCGCCTATGCCGCGCTCTATCCGGGCAAGCCGACCAGCGCGGCGCGCGAGGTGTCGATTGCGGGGCGGCAGTTGCCGATGACGATGGAGGCCGCGAGCGTGGGCGAGACCCTGTTCGCGGTGGGCGTGGTGACGTTGCCCGCCGACGACGCCGGCCTGCGCCGCGAGGCGCTGGAGTCGATGCAGGCCGGACTCGCCGCCAACCTCGGTGCGCATCCCGGCGAGCCGCCGCGCGCGCAGCCGGTGACGGTCATGTCGGCCGCGCAGCCGCCGGTGCCGCTGCCGGGCGTGGCGGTGGAGGTGGCCGGGGAGTCGCCGCAGGACAAGACCCCGCGCCGGCTGACGGCACGGCTCGTGGCCGTCGGCCCGCGCGTCTACCAGGCGGTGGTGCTGGAGTCCGGCGGCGATGCCAGCGATCGCCGCCAGGCGGAACAGGTGGACCAGTTCCTCGAGGGGTTCCATCCGTATTAGTAGTCGGACTCGATGAATGAGTCCCGTAGCAACGAAGGAGATCGAAGATGCGTTGGGAAGTCTGGTTGGCGTTTTTCGCCGCATGCTGGGTAATTGCCGTGTCGCCGGGTTCGGGGGCCGTGCTGTCGATGAGCCACGGATTGTCGTATGGCCTGCGCCGCACGACCACGACGATTCTCGGGCTGCAGACCGGCCTCGTCATCATCCTGCTGGTCGCGGGCGGCGGGCTGGGCGCGCTGCTGCTGGCCTCGGAGCAGGCGTTCATGGTGGTCAAGACGGTCGGCGCGCTCTACCTGATCTACCTCGGCCTCCAGCAATGGCGGGCGAAGGTCGATACAAGCGGCGAGGCCGCGCAGGGCACGCCGGGCGTGGCGCCGATGAGCCCGCGCCGCCGCTTCGCCACCGGGCTGCTGACCAACGTCACCAATCCGAAGGGCATCATCTTCATGGTGGCGGTGCTGCCGCAGTTCATCGACCCGGCCCGCGCGCTGGCGCCGCAGCTCGCCATCCTCGCCGCCACCATGTGCGGCGTGGACCTGATCGTGATGCACGGCTATGCGCTGCTCGCCTCGCGCATGCAGGGCCTGTTCCGCAACGCCCGCGCCGTGCGCTGGCAGAACCGCTTCTTCGGCAGCGTGCTGATGGCGGTCGGCACGGCGCTGTTCTTCGTGCGCCGGCAGCACGCCTGAGCGCTGTCGAGGCCCCGCCGGAGTCTGCCGCCGCACCCGCGGCGCTGGCTTCTGGCGGTGGGGTTTGCTATCACTGTTGAATGATTGTCACACTTGGCAGGAGCGCCCCGATGCGAAGTGCCCCGACGTGCCGCGCCCATCCGGCGCTCCTTTCCGCCTCTCCGACCCATACCGTGCCGATGCCGGACGAGCCGCTCCCGCCGGGCGTGCCGCCGGACCTGCCGCCCATCGAGGAGCCGCCCCCGCCGCCAGTCGAGCCGCCGGTCGCGGTGCCGTTGCGTGCCTGACCGGCGCCCGCGTCTCCTTTCGCCGCCGCCAGTTCGCCCGCCTGCCGCGCCATGGCCGCTCCCGACGACAAGACGGTCACCGCGCGCTCCGCGCCGGTGGACCAGCCCGAGCCGTCCGGGGGCAGCGACAGCGGTGACGCGGGCCGGACCGAATTCAACCCGCACGCCTTCCAGTCGTACCGCGCCCTGCCGCCGGGGACGCAACTGGGCGAGTTCCGCATCGTCGGCCTGATCGGCGAGGGCGGATTCGGCATCGTCTACCTCGCGCACGACACCCAGCTCGACCGGCGCGTCGCGCTCAAGGAATTCATGCCGGCCGCGCTGGCGAACCGCTCGGCGCACAACGCGCTGACGGTGGAGTCGCGCAACGAGGAAATCTTCCGCGCCGGCCTGCGCAGCTTCATCAACGAGGCGCGCGTGCTGGCCCAGTTCGACCACCACTCGCTGGTCCGCGTCTACCGGTTCTGGGAGGCCAACGGCACGGCCTACATGGTGATGCCGTACTACGAGGGCATCACCCTGCGCGACGCGGTGCGCGCCAGCGCCTCGCCGCCCGACGAGGCGTGGCTGCGCAACCTGCTCGTGTCGCTGACGGAGGCGCTCGCCGTGCTGCACGCGGCGCATTGCTACCACCGCGACATCGCACCCGACAACATCCTGCTGAGCCGGCCCGACGGCCGCCCCGTGCTGCTCGATTTCGGCGCCGCCCGCCGCGTGGTGGGCGACATGACGCAGACCCTCACCGCCATCCTCAAGGCCGGCTACGCGCCCATCGAGCAGTACGCCGAGATCCCGTCGATGAAGCAGGGCCCGTGGACCGACATCTACGCGCTCGCCGCGGTCGTCTACTACATCATCCTGCGCCGCACCCCGCCGCCGGCGGTGAGCCGCGTGCTGCACGACGAGTACGTGCCGCTTGTCACGGCGGCGGCCGGGCAGTATCCGGAGCGGCTGCTGCGGACCATCGACCATGCGCTCGCGGTGCGGCCGGAGGAACGGCCGCAGAGCGTGCAGGCGCTCGCGGCCGAGCTGGGACTGGCGGCGTTCGACGTGGAAACGGTGCAGGTGCCGCGCACCGCGCCGCTGGGTGCGAGGCGGCCGCCGGAGGGGCAGACCGGGCCGCCGCCGTCTGCCGCGCTGGCGACGGGAGGCAGCGTGGCGGTGGGGGAGGCACGGACGACGGTGCGGCCGCTGGACGAGGTGCGAACGACCGTGCGGCCGGCGGAGGAGGGGGCGACGAATGCGCCGGCGGTCTCCGTGGCGCCGGTCGTGGACCCTGTCGCGGCGCCGCCGCGTCGGCGCGGTGCGTGGTGGGGAGCGCTGGGGGTTGCCGTTGTGGCCGTGGCTGCCGGGGGCTTCTGGCTGATGCGGGGGCCATCTCCTGTCACCCCGTCCGGGGAGTCGGCACCGACAGTTGCCGCCACGCCGCCGCCATCGCCGAGTCCGCCGCAACAGGTGCAAGCCACTCCGGCCACTCCGGCCGCCCCGGCCATGGCCCCGCCGCCGGCGCCTCGCGATCCGCTCGACCGCCTCGCCAGCGGGGGCGACCCCGCCATGCGCGTGACCGTCGCGCTGGCCAGCCCCACGGCCCGCATCGGCAAGGACCGGTTGCAGTTCCGCCTGCGCAGCGCCGCCGCCGGCCACGTCTACGTCTTCCTGCAGGACCCGTCAGGGCAGGTCGTGCTCCTGTTTCCCAACCGGATCGACGGCGACAACGCCATTACCGCGGGCGCGTCGATGACTCTGCCTCGGCCGAACTGGCCGCTGCGCGCCGCGGAGCCGGCGGGGCAGCATCGCTTCGTGGTGATGGTGTCGCGCTCGCCGCGCGACTTTTCCGGTGCCGGACTGGCGCAGGCGTCGGCGTTTGGCCAGTTTCCGGCCGATGCGGCGCTGGCCGGCGAGCCGCGCTGCGCGCCCGCCGCGCGTGCCTGTCCCGGGGACTATGGCGCGGCGTCGTTTGCCATCGACGTGGTGAAGCGATAGGACCCTTTAAGGCTTGATCGTCAGCAACCTGACTGCCGCAAGATTGGCGCTCGGCTCGTTTGGGATCGGCATGTACTGGTCCTTGCCGGCGGGCGCGAGGAAGCGGCACCAGTTTTCCGTGCCCTTCGGCCACTCGACGTGCAGGCAGTAGCGGCCATCGTCCGAGATGCGCCACTTGCCCGTTGCGCTCATGACCTGCCGATAGCGGGGCGCCCAGATTGCCATCAGGCTGCCGTCACGGTTGTTGACCCAGCGGGATTCCTTGCCTTCCAGGTTCAGGCGCATCACCGACGCGCCGGGCAGCAGCTTTTCCAGTTCCTCGCGTGTGAGCCGGGTACGCACGGCGGCGGCATAGGGCTCGGGTATGACCACGCCGCTGCTGGCGACTGTCCCGCCGGCGGTGCCAGCCGGAGCGGGGGGCGTGGTTGCCTGAACGGGGACGGGCGGATTGGCGGGCGCAACCGGCGCTACCGGCTTTGCTGGTTGCGGCGTGGCGACCACCGGGGGCGGAGCAGTTTTGGCTTCCGCGGCAGGCGCCGGAGCGGCGTCCTCCTTCTCCGCCGGGTGGGCCGGCGCCCGCTCGCGTGGCTTCGCCTTCTTCGGCTCCTTCACCACCTTGGGCGGCGCCGGCTGGTCGAGCACGAAATCCACGCGACGGAACGCTCCCGATTCCGGCCTCGCGCGTGCCGTTGCCGAAGGCGCCGGCGCTCCGTCGCCACGATCCGCCCGCAGCACGAGCCACCCCACTGCTCCGCAGGCGCAGGCGACGGCTGTCAGCGTCCCGATCAGCAGCGTCCGATAGGTTGCAGGCATGGCAGGCGGCTCCCGGCGCGTGTGCGGGCGCCCTGTCGCCGCCCGCCGCTTTTTCTTGACGATAGACGATATCGGCCGGTCCGCGAGGGGTCGGCTATGGCGCGCGCAGCGCCCGCCGGTACTGGATGGCCTCGCCCACGTGCGCGGCGGTCAGCGTGTCGGCGCCCCCGAGGTCGCCGATGGTTCGCGCCACCTTGAGCGCGCGGAAGTAGGCGCGGGCCGACCAGCCGAGCCGCTCCATCGCACTGCGCAGCAGCGACTGCGCCGCATGGTCGAGCGGGCAGTGCGCGTCGATCTCCTTGCCGGCCAGCTCGCTGTTCGGCTTGCCCTGCCGCGCCAGCTGGCGCTCGCGCGCGGCCAGCACGCGCACGCGGATGTCGGCGCTGGGTTCGCCGGGCGGGCCGTCGAGCATGTCCTGCTGGCTCTGCGCGGGCACCTCGATCTGCAGGTCGACCCGGTCCAGCAAGGGGCCGGAGATGCGGCCCTGGTAGCGCCGGATCTGGTCGGGCGTGCAGCGGCAGGCCAGCGTGGGATGGCCGAGATAGCCGCACGGACAGGGGTTCATGGCCGCGACGAACTGGAAGCGGGCGGGGAAGTCGGCCTGCCCCGCCGCCCGCGAAATGGTGATGCGGCCGGTTTCCAGCGGCTCGCGCAGCACTTCGAGGACGCGGCGCTCGTACTCGGGCAACTCGTCGAGGAAGAGCACGCCGTGGTGGGCCAGCGAGATCTCCCCCGGACGCGGATTGCCGCCGCCGCCCACCATCGCCGGACCCGACGCCGTATGGTGGGGCGCGCGGAACGGCCGCCGTGCCCACAGTCCGGGCTGGAAGCCGCCCGGCGTCAGGCTCGTGACGGCGGCGGCTTCCAGCGCCTCGTCCAGCGACATCGGCGGCAGCAGGCCCGGAAAGCGCTGCGCGAGCATCGATTTGCCGGTGCCGGGCGGGCCGACCAGCAGAACGGAATGCTGGCCGGCGGCAGCGACCTCCATGGCGCGCCGGGCCGGTCCCTGTCCCCGCACGTCGCGCATGTCGGCGCCGGGGGCCGCAGGCGTGGCGAGGTCGATGGCCGTGGCCAGCGGCAACCGCGCATCCGGCGCGGGACCGAGGTGGGCGCAGACCTCGAGCAGCGTCGCCGCGCCATGCACGCGCAGCCCGTCGACCAGCGCCGCCTCCGGCGCATTGCCGGCGGCGACCACGAAGGCGCGGGGCCGTTCGGCCGCCGCATTGTCGCGGGCCAGTCCCATCGCCATGGCCAGCGCGCCCCGCACCGGGCGTAACGCGCCCGACAGCGACAGTTCGGCCGCGAACTCGTGCCGGTCCAGCCCCTCCGACGGAATCTGCCCGCTGGCGGCGAGGATGCCGAGCGCGATGGCGAGGTCGAAGCGGCCGGATTCCTTCGGCAGGTCGGCCGGCGCGAGGTTGACCGTGAGCCGCCGGTTGGGGAATTCGAAGCCGCTGTTGAGGATGGCCGCGCGCACGCGCTCGCGGCTCTCGCGTACCTCGGTATCGGCCAGCCCGACGATGGCGAAGGCCGGCAGGCCGTTGGCGAGGTGCGTCTCGACACTCACGGGCGGCGCGGCGATGCCGGTCAGCGCCCGGCTGCGCAGGACGGCGAGCGTCATGGCGTGGCCGCCTGCGGCATGACGGGTTTGTGAACACCGCCGTAAACGAAACAGGCCGCCGGAGTCCGGCGGCCTGCGAGCCTTTGGTCGGGCTGCGCTGTCACGCGGCGCCGGTGGTGCTGTTGCTGTTCACCCCGGCGCGGCGCTCCAGTTCGGCCACGCGGGCTTCGAGCTCCTCCAGCCGGGCGCGGGTGCGTGCCAGCACCTGCGACTGGACGTCGAATTCCTCGCGCGTGACCAGGTCGAGCCGGGCGAAGCCCTGGGTCATCATGCTGCGCACGTTTTTCTCGATGTCCTTGGCCGGCGAATTGCGCAGCGCCTCGCTGACCTTGCTCTGCAGGTCGTTGAAGAGGTCTGACGGTTTCATGGCTTCTCCTGTTTCAGCTTTTTGGCACCGCGCTGGTGCATGACGCCGGGGTGGCGTCGCGCGCGGCACCTGTCCGCACATTGTTTGGGCGCCCCGAGTTACGCGAGGGCCACCGGTATGGGCTGAATTATGGCCGCTCGGATGGCGGGGCGAAAGCTTCTCACGCTTTTCTTCACACCTTTTAACGTCCCGCAAGGCCCGTGTGTACGGGAGGTGTCGGGCAATTGGCGACGGATTCCCTTGTGGTTTTCCCTCTGGTGGCCGTGAGCTGGCACGGCTGTTGCAGTAGTGTTGTCCGAACGCTTCAGGCGTCACCCGGCAGAAAACGCAGCACCACAACAAACCGAGAAATCCGAGCCACAAGGAAAAGGAGAATCATGAAGACGCTGGCCTACGCTTTGAGTGCGGCCGTCCTTTGCAGTGCCGCAGCATCCGCATTCGCCCAGACCGCCGATTCGTCGGCGGCGCCTGCGGCAGCCCCGGCAGCCCCGGCCGCCGCGGCACCCGCAGACGCCTCGCCGCACACGTTCACTGCCAACGTCTCGCTGGTGAGCGACTACCGCTACCGCGGCATCAGCCAGACCGACCTGCGTCCGGCCATCCAGGGTGGGTTCGACTACTCGCACAGCAGCGGCTTCTACGTCGGCAACTGGAACTCGAGCATCAGCTGGATCGGCGACGCCAACCCGTCGGTGTCGGCCCCCATCGAGATGGACTTCTATGGCGGCTTCAAGAACACCTTCAAGGTGAGCGACCAGGAATTCAACTATGACGTCGGTGTCCTCGAGTACTACTACCCGGGCGGCTACAGCAACCCGCGTCCGTACACCACCGAGCTGTATGGCGGCATCGGCTGGGGCCCGGTGTTCCTGAAGTACTCGCACGCCGTCACGAACCTGTTCGGCTTCAACGACAGCAAGAACAGCTACTACGTCGACCTGAGCGGCAACTTCCCGCTCAATTTCTGGGACCTGACCCTGAACGCGCATATCGGCTACCAGGGCGTGCAGCACAACAGCGACGCGTCGTATACCGACTGGAAGATCGGCCTGACCAAGGACCTGGGCAAGGGCTTTGCGCTGGCGGTGGCCTATGTCGATACCAACGCCAAGGAATCGGTCTACACGAGCGCGAACCGTGGCCGCTATCTCGGCAAGGCGGCCGCCTGGGCTTCGATCACCAAGACTTTCTAAACCACAGCCGGGGCAGGGCGCCCGGCGGCCTGCTCCTGGGAGAACTCTGATGAAACTCATCATCGCAGTCATCAAGCCGTTCAAGCTCGACGAAGTGCGCGAAGCGCTCTCCGACGTCGGCGTGTCCGGCATCACCGTCACCGAAGTCAAGGGCTTCGGCCGCCAGAAAGGCCACACCGAGCTGTACCGGGGCGCCGAGTACATCGTCGATTTCCTGCCCAAGGTGAAGATCGAAGTGGCGATTCCCGACGACGTGGTCGAACGCGCCATCGAGGCGATCGAGAAGTCCGCCCGCACCGGCAAGATCGGCGACGGCAAGATCTTCGTCGCCCCGATCGAGCAGGTCATCCGCATCCGTACCGGCGAGACCGGCGCGGACGCGCTCTGATCACCCTGACAGCCCCTATGCCGCTGCCCCACGACAAGAGGTCAAGCACATGAAAACCTGGTTCAAACGATTCCTGATGGCGGGCGCGATGGCGCTTGCGGTCGGTACCACGGGCGCTGCCCTGTCCACCAACGCGGTGGCGCAGGACAAGCCTGCCGCCGAGGCTTCCGCGCCGGCCGCCGCCGCCGCCGCTGCCCCTGCCGCCACGGCCCCCGCTGCAGCAGCGCCGGCCGCACCTGCCGCCGCCGCCGCAGCAGCACCTGCCGAAGCGGCGCCTGCCGCTGCCCCGGCGCCGGTGCCCAACAAGGGTGACACCGCCTGGCTGCTGGTCTCCTCCGCCTTCGTGATCCTGATGACGCTGCCCGGCCTGGCGCTGTTCTACGGCGGCCTCGTGCGGTCGAAGAACATGCTGTCGGTGCTGATGCAGTGCCTGATGATCTTCTCGGTCGTCTCGCTGCTGTGGGCCATCTACGGCTACAGCTTCGCCTTCACCGAGGGTAACGCCTTCTTCGGCGGCACCGACCGGCTGTTCATGAAGGGCCTCAATGCCGACGCCGTCGCCGCGACCTTCAGCAAGGGCGTGGTCGTGCCGGAGCTGGCCTACTTCGTGTTCCAGTGCGCGTTCGCGGCCATCACCTGCGGCCTGATCATCGGCGCCTTCGCCGAGCGCGCCAAGTTCTCGGCCGTGCTGATCTTCGTGGTGCTGTGGTTCACGTTCTCGTACATCCCGATGGCCCACATGGTCTGGTTCTGGCCGGGTCCGGACCTGTACACCGACGCCGCTGCCGGCGCCGCCGCCACCGCCAAGGCTGGCTGGCTGTTCCAGAAGGGCGCGCTCGACTTCGCCGGTGGCACGGTGGTGCACATCAACGCCGCCGTGGCGGGCCTGGTGGGTGCCTACATGTTCGGCAAGCGTATCGGTTTCGGCCGTGAGGCGATCCGTCCGCACAGCCTGACCTTCACGATGGTCGGCGCCTCGCTGCTGTGGTTCGGCTGGTTCGGCTTCAACGCCGGCTCGGCCCTGGAAGCCAACGGCTCGGCCGCCCTGGCCTTCGCCAACACGCTGCTGGCAACCTGCGGCGCGGTGGTGGCCTGGACCTTCGGCGAGTGGATCGGCAAGGGCAAGCCCTCGATGCTGGGCGGCGCCTCGGGCGCGGTGGCCGGCCTGGTGGCCATCACCCCGGCAGCCGGCTTCGTCGGCCCGATGGGCTCGATCGTCATCGGCCTGATAGCTGGCCTGCTGTGCCTGTGGGGCGTGACCGGCCTGAAGCGCATGCTCGGCATGGACGACTCGCTCGACGTGTTCGGCGTGCACGGCGTGGGCGGCATCCTGGGTGCGCTGCTGACCGGCGTGTTCGCCGCGCCCAGCCTGGGCGGCACGGGTATCTACGACTACGTGACCAACAAGGTCGCGGACGACTACTCGATCGTCGGCCAGGTCTGGATCCAGTTCCAGGGCGTGATGACGACCATCATCTGGTCGGCGGTGGTGGCCTTCGTGGCCTACAAGCTGGTGGATATCGTGATCGGCCTGCGGGTGCCGGAAGAAGAAGAGCGCGAGGGCCTCGACATCACCTCGCACGGCGAGACCGCCTACGAGGTCTGATCACAAAGGTGTTGTGCTGGAGAGCTGATTGGGAATCTTCTCTCAGGAGTTTTGCCCCGGCCACGTGCCGGGGCTTTTTTATGGTGGCCGCCGATTCCCCGTGGAACCCGCGCCGGGACTGGGCGGGACTGGGTATTCGCCGGGTGCTTAATACGGATCTTAAAATCGTTCAGTTGTATTGGGAGGGGGACACACTTAGAGTGCAAATCAGGCAGTTTCCTCCGGTTTCCTCCACCTGCAGAACGCTCCCCGTATCTGTCAGGCCATTCAAAAGCGCGGCTATCCACCGCGCTTTTTTTTTTGTTTTGGTCCCGCCTGCCCGGGCACCGTCTTTATTCCGGCCGATCCGTCCCCATGTCCGAGGCGACGCAGAATGGGCCTACAAGACCCTGCGACCTGCAGTCAATCAGGCGTTCCTCTACAATCGGGGCGAACGATAAAGACGATCAACCCAGGATGGATATGGTCCCGCACCTCATTACCGCGCTCAACGGTCCGCTGCTCGAACTGGAAAAGAAGATCCTTGACGCGACCCCGTCCATCGAGCGCTGGTTCAGGCTGGAATGGCAGGAGCACACGCCGCCCTTCTACTGTTCGGTCGACCTGCGCAATGCCGGTTTCAAGCTGGCGCCCGTCGATACCAACCTGTTCCCGGGCGGATTCAACAACCTGGCGCCCGAAATGCTGCCGCTGGCCGTGCAGGCCGCGATGGCGGCCATCGAGAAGATCTGCCCGGACGCCAAGAACCTGCTGCTGATCCCCGAACGCCACACGCGCAACATGTTCTACCTGCAGAACGTGGCGCGGCTGTCGCTGATCATGCGCCAGGCCGGCCTGAACGTGCGCCTGGGGTCGCTCTCGGAAGACATCACCGAGCCGACCCCCATCGAACTGCCCGACGGCCAGGTGCTGACGGTCGAGCCGCTCGCCCGGCTGGGCGCCAAGGGCCGCCGCCTGGGGCTGAAGGACTTCGACCCGTGCTCGATCCTGCTCAACAACGACCTCTCGGCCGGCATCCCGCCGATCCTGGAGAACATCAACGAGCAGTACCTGCTGCCGCCGCTGCATGCCGGCTGGTCCACGCGCCGCAAGACCAGCCACTTCGCCGCCTATGACGAGGTGGCCAAGAAGTTCGCCAAGCTGATCGACGTCGACCAGTGGATGGTGAACCCGTACTTCGCGCGATGTTCGGGCGTGAACTTCCACGAGCGCATCGGCGAGGAAGAACTGGCCGACTCGGTCGAGGCCGTGCTGAAGAAGATCAGCAAGAAGTACCGGGAATACGGCATCAAGGAAACGCCCTACGTGGTGGTCAAGGCCGATGCCGGCACCTACGGCATGGGCATCATGACCGTGCGCGACCCGTCCGAGGTCAAGGGGCTGAACCGCAAGGAACGCAACAAGATGAGCGTCGTGAAGGAAGGCCTGGAGGTCTCCGACGTCATCATCCAGGAAGGCGTGCACACCTTCGAGAAGATCAACGAGGCGGTGGCCGAGCCGGTGGTCTACATGATCGACCGCTACGTGGTGGGCGGCTTCTACCGCGTGCATACCGGCCGCGGCAACGACGAGAACCTGAACGCCCCGGGCATGCACTTCGTGCCGCTGGCGTTCGCGCCCAACGGCATCCCGGACAGCCACGCCAAGCCCGGCGCGGCGGTGCCGAACCGCTTCTACATGTATGGCGTGGTGGCGCGGCTGGCCCTGCTGGCGGCGTCGATCGAGCTGGAAAAGACCGATCCCAACCCGATCCTCTGAGGCAAGAACCAAGTCCCCATGCGCATCCTGTTCATCACCGACCCGCTTGCCACCTTCAAGACCTACAAGGACTCCACCTACGCCATGATGGCCGAGGCCGCGTCGCGCGGGCACCAGCTCTTCTGGTGCCTGCAGGCGCAGCTCTCGCTGTCGGGGCAGACGGTCGAGGCGGTGGTCCATCCGCTCGAACTGACCGGCGACAGCGACGACTGGTACCGCTCCGGCGGCGCCGAACTGGTGCCGCTGACCGCCTTCGACGCCGTGCTGATGCGCAAGGACCCGCCCTTCGACATGGAGTACGTCACCAGCACCTGGCTGCTGGAGTTGGCCGAGGCGCAGGGCGCGCGCGTGTTTAACAAGCCACGGGCGATCCGCGACCACTCCGAGAAGCTGGCCATCGCCCAGTTTCCCGAATTCACCACGCCGACGCTGGTCACGCGCGACCTTGGCCGCATCCGTGCCTTCCATGCCGAGCACCACGACATCATCGTCAAGCCGCTCGACGGCATGGGCGGGATGGGCGTATTCCGCGTGGGCGCCGACGGCATGAACCTGGGTGCCATCGTCGAGACGCTGGGCAACGACGGCGCCCGCACGCTGATGGCGCAGAAGTACATCCCCGAGATCCGCGAGGGCGACAAGCGCATCCTGCTGATCGGCGGCGTGCCGGTGCCGTATTCGCTGGCGCGCGTGCCGATGGCCGGCGAGGTGCGCGGCAACCTGGCCGCGGGCGGCACGGGCCGGGCGCAGGAACTGAGCCCGCGCGACCGGGAGATCGCCGAGACGCTGGCGCCGGGGCTGTGGGAGCAGGGGCTGCTGCTGGTCGGGCTGGACGTGATTGGCGACTACCTGACCGAAGTCAATGTGACGAGTCCGACCTGTTTCCAGGAAATCACGCAACAGACCGGCTTCCAGGTGGCGGCCATGTTCATTGACGCGCTGGAGCATGCCACGGGGGCGGAGGCGGCGTGAAGGTGCGTGAAGGTGGCGTGAAGGCGGCTGGATAGGGGCGGCCAGGCAGCCTGAGCGGGCGGGTCCGCCTGCTACAATCTGGACAACTTCACCGAATCACCCACACATGGCAGGCATTCTGATCATCGCGCATGCCCCGCTGGCGTCGGCATTGCGCGATTGCGCCGCCCACGTCTACTGCGGGCAGCCGCAACGCGTGGAGGCGCTCGACGTCTTGCCCGATGCGGATCCTGCCGTCGTACTGGCCGAAGCCCAGCGCAAGCTGGCCCTGGTCTGCGAAGCCAACGGGGCGCTGGTGCTGACCGATATCTTCGGCGCCACGCCTGCCAACATTGCTGCACGCCTGGTCGAAGCCGGCCGGGTCCGGGTACTGGCGGGGGTCAACCTGCCGATGCTCGTGCGTGCCATCTGCTATCGCACCGAAAAGCTGGACCAGCTCGCGGCCAAGGCGCTCGCGGGCGGTTCGCAGGGTGTGCTGCAGGTCGGCATCACGACGGTACAGAATCAAATCGCCAACCATCCCGACAACTATGCTGCAGAGGGACGTCACAATAATCAATAAGCTGGGTCTGCATGCACGCGCGTCCGCGAAGCTGACGCAGCTGGCGGGCAGTTTCGTCAGCCAGATCCGGATGTCGCGCAACGGCAGGCAGGTCGACGCCAAGAGCATCATGGGCGTGATGATGCTGGCGGCAGGCATCGGTTCCACGGTCACGATCGAGACGGAAGGCCCCGACGAGAACGAGGCGATGGACGCGCTGCTGGCGCTGATCGCCAACCGGTTCGGCGAAGGCCAGTGATGCGGCGGGTCGCTTCGACCCGCGCCACGACCTCCGTTTCGACCCAATTTCCCTGAACGTTCCTGACGGAGCGGAACATGCCATTCGCCCTGCACGGGATTCCGGTTTCGCGCGGCGTCGCCATCGGGCGCGCCCACCTGCTGGCGCCGGCCGCGCTCGATGTGTCGCACTACCTGGTCGACGAAGACCGCATCGACGCGGAAGTCGAGCGGCTGCACTCGGCCCGGGCCGCCGTGCGGCGCGAACTGGCGACGCTCAAGCGCGATCTGCCGCGCGAGGCGCCCGAGGAGATGGGCGCCTTCCTCGACGTGCATACGATGATCCTCGACGACGTCGCGCTCGCCAGCGAGCCCGAGGGGCTGATCCGCACGCGTCGCTATAACGCCGAGTGGGCGCTGACGACGCGGCTCGAGGAGCTGATGCGGCAGTTCGAGGAAATCGAGGACGAATACCTGCGCGAGCGCAAGGCCGATATCCGGCAGGTGGTCGAACGGATCCTGAAGGTGCTGGCCGGCGCCCCGGTGCTGGCGCCCGCGCCGGTGCCCGCGCTGGCCGCGGACGGCGAGGCGGCGCCGGGCGTGATCGTGGTCGCCCACGACATCTCCCCGGCCGATATGCTGCAGTTCCGCCACACGGTCTTCCAGGGCTTCGTTACCGACACCGGCGGGCGTACCTCGCACACCGCCATCGTCGCGCGCAGCCTCGATATTCCCGCCGCCGTGGGCGTGGCGAGCGCCAGCGAGCTGATCCGCCAGGAGGACTGGGTGATCATCGATGGCGACGCCGGGCTGGTCATCGTCGACCCGTCGGCCATCATCCTCGAGGAATACCGCCACCGCCAGAGCGAGCGCCTGCTGGAGAAGAAGCGCCTGCAGCGCCTGCGCCACACGCCGGCGGTGACGCTCGACGGGCTGGAGATCGACCTGCTCGCCAATATCGAGATGGCCGAGGACGCCGGCGCGGCGCTGGCGGCCGGTGCCGTGGGCGTTGGCCTGTTCCGTTCCGAATTCCTCTTCATGAACCGGCGCGGCGACCTGCCCGACGAGGACGAGCAGTTCTACGCCTACCGCGCCGCCGTGGAGGCCATGCACGGCCTGCCGGTGACCATCCGCACCATCGACATCGGGGCCGACAAGCCGCTGGGCGGGTTGCCAGGGCGCGACGGCCGCGACGACGAGTTCGAGACCGCGCTCAACCCCGCGCTCGGCCTGCGCGCGATCCGGTGGTCGCTGTCCGAACCGACCATGTTCCTGACGCAACTGCGGGCGCTGCTGCGCGCCTCGGCGTTCGGGCCGGTGCACATCCTCATCCCGATGCTCGCGCATGCGCGCGAGATCGACCTCACGCTGGAACTGATCGACATGGCCAAGCGCCAGCTCGACGCGCGCGGCGTGCCGTTCGATCCGGGCATCAAGATCGGCGCCATGATCGAGATTCCGGCGGCGGTGCTACTGCTGCCGCTGTTCCTGAAGCGGATGCACTTCCTCTCGATCGGCACCAACGACCTGATCCAGTACACGCTCGCCATCGACCGCGCCGACAACGCCGTGGCCCATCTCTACGATCCGCTCCACCCCGCGGTGCTGCAACTGGTGGCGCGCACCATTCGCGAGGCCAACCATGCCGGCGTGCCGGTGGCGGTGTGTGGCGAAATGGCCGGCGACCCGCTCATGACCCGGCTGCTGCTCGGCATGGGACTGCGCGAGTTCTCGATGCACCCTGCGCAGCTGCTGCGCGTGAAGCAGGAGGTGCTGCACGCCAATTGCCAGGAACTCGGCCCGTTGGTCGACCGCGTGCTGGAGGCCTACGAGCCGGAGGAGCAGGGCGCCGCGCTGGCGGAGCTGACGAAACCCTGATTACGTTATGGGTTTTTGATTGAGGAAACGGCACGCAATGTGCCGTTTTTTCCATCTGTTCGTCGCGCAATGTGGCGCGATCAGCGCAATCTCCCCGTCGTGGTGCGGCCTGTAATCGACATCGCCACATGTGGCTTAATGGGAATTGTTATCATTTTCGATCTCTGATATTCTGCCTCTCATCGCGGATGACATGCCGGTGTCATCCAGCCCCGAAGGAGGGAGATTCCCGTGTACGTCTGCATCTGCAACCAGGTTACCGATCGTGAGATCCATGGCGCTGTCCACCTTGGCGTGGAAACGCTGGACCAGCTCGCGGAAACCCTCGGCGTGGGCACCTGCTGCGGCCGTTGCCGCGAGTGCGCGCATGCGGTGTTGCAGGAAGGCGTGGCGGCGGTGCGAAACATCGAAATGTCGACGAGTTTGAGCCGTATTCAGGTCTCCGTGGTCGATATTTCGACCTGTTCGACGCATGCCTCGCGTGCCATAATGGACACACGGGACCCGGCAGTCGCGAACGACCGGCTCACTGAGCTGGTCGCGTAACAACGCGCCGAACCTTCTTGGTTCGCTGCGCGTTTTCGCGCATCTTCATTGCTGACTGCACGCGGCGCCATGGCGCCGCGTTGTGTTTTTGCGCGGGCCCGATGCTTAGGAGCCCCCCATGAAAGGTGACAAGAAGGTCATCCAGCATCTGAATGCCCAGCTCAAGAACGAGCTGACCGCCATCAACCAGTACTTCCTGCATGCGCGCATGTACCGCCACTGGGGCCTGAAGAAGCTCGGTGACGTGGAGTACAAGGAATCGATCGGCGAAATGAAGCATGCGGACAAGCTGATCGACCGCATCCTCATGCTCGACGGCCTGCCCAACCTGCAGGACATGCACAAGCTGCTGCTCGGCGAAGACACGCCCGAGATGCTCAAGTGCGACCTCAAGCTGGAACAGGGCGCGCAGGTGACGATCAAGGAAGGCATCGCCTACTGCGAATCGGTCGGTGACTACGTCAGCCGCGAACTCCTGGTCGAGATCCTCGACGATACCGAAGAGCACATCGAGTACCTGGAAACGCAGCTCAGCCTGATCGACAAGGTCGGCCTGCAGAACTACCTGCAGTCGCAACTGGAGCCGGGCGAGACCTGATCGGTCCGCCATCCGCGGCCGCCCTGGCAAGGCGGACCGTTGCCCCGCGTGGCACCGTCGGTGCCGCCAAAGCCGTGCATCATTGCATTAATTCCTCTCATTGCGATTCGAATACTCATTCCCACTCATTCCGCTCTCCCCGGAGAACTGACGCCATGTCCGAGCGTATCCGTCTTACCCAGTACAGTCACGGTGCCGGCTGCGGCTGCAAGATTTCGCCCAAGGTACTCGACGTGATCCTCGCCGGCAGCGGCGCGCAGCATCTCGATCCGCGCCTGTGGGTCGGCAATGCCTCGCGCGACGATGCGGCGGTGTACGCGCTGGACGGTCCGGACGGGGGGCGCGGCGTGGTGTCCACCACGGACTTCTTCATGCCCATCGTCGACGATCCGTTCGACTTCGGGCGCATCGCCGCCACCAATGCCATCAGCGACATCTACGCGATGGGTGGCGACCCGCTGCTGGCCATCGCCATCCTTGGCTGGCCGGTCAACGTCCTGCCGCCCGAGGTGGCGCGCGAGGTCGTGGCGGGCGGACGCAAGGCCTGCGACGACGCCGGCATCCCGCTGGCGGGCGGCCATTCCATCGACGCGCCCGAGCCGATCTTCGGCCTCGCGGTGACCGGCGTGGTCGAGCGCGCGAACATGAAGCGCAACGATACCGCCACCGCCGGCTGCCGGCTCTACCTGACCAAGCCGCTCGGCATCGGCGTGCTGACCACGGCGGAGAAGAAGGGCGTGCTGCGGACCGACGACGCCAACCTCGCCCGCGACTGGATGTGCGTGCTGAACAAGCCGGGTAGCCGTTTCGGCCGGCTCCGGGGCGTGCGCGCCATGACCGACGTGACCGGCTTCGGCCTGCTCGGCCACCTCGTCGAGATGGCCGACGGGGCAGGCCTGACCGCGCGGCTCGACTTCGCCGCCGTGCCGCTGCTGCCGGAGATCGAGCGCTATATCGAGGCGGGCTGCGTGCCGGGCGGCACCCAGCGCAATTTCGACAGCTATGGCGACCGCATCGGCACGCTGACGCCGCTGCAGCGCGCGGTGCTGTGCGATCCGCAGACCAGCGGCGGCCTGCTGGTGGCGGTCGAACCGGAGGGCGAGGCGGCGTTCCACGCGGCCTGTGCCGAACTGGGACTGGCACTGTCGCCCATTGGCACGCTGACGGCGCGCGAGGCGCTGGCGGTCGAGGTCAGTTGATGGCGGCAACGCGCGCCGATTCGGCCGACTTCCGCTCGATCTTCCTCAGCGGTGCGCCGCTGATGGACGTGCGCGCGCCGGTCGAATTCGCCAGGGGGGCCTTTCCCGGCGCCGTCAACCTGCCGCTGATGGACGACGGCGAGCGCCACGAGGTCGGCCTGCGCTACAAGCAGGCGGGGCAGGTGGCCGCCATCGAACTGGGGCACACGCTGGTCCACGGCGACCACAAGGCCAGGCGCGTGGCCGCGTGGGCCGGCTTCGCCCAGGCTCATCCGCAGGGCTACCTCTACTGCTTCCGGGGCGGCCTGCGCTCGCAGATCGTGCAGCAGTGGATGCACGAAGCCGGCGTGGACTATCCGCGCATCACCGGTGGGTACAAGGCGATGCGGACCTTCCTGATCGACACGCTGGACGCGGTGGAAGACGCGCCGCTGTACGTGCTCGGCGGACTGACCGGAAGCGGCAAGACCGACGTGCTGTCGGACCTGCCGGCCGCCATCGACCTCGAGGGCCATGCGCGCCATCGCGGCTCCGCGTTCGGCCATCGCGCAGCCGGCCAGCCCGGCCAGATCGACTTCGAGAATGCCGTCGCCATCGACCTGCTGCGCCATGATGCAGCCGGCCATGCGGCGCTGGTGGTGGAAGACGAGAGCCGCTTCATCGGCAGCCGTGATGTGCCGCGCGCGCTGTACGCGCGGATGCAGCACAGCCCGGTCGTGTGGCTGGAGACGCCCTTCGACGAACGTGTGGAACGTGCCCTGCGCGACTACGTGCTCGGGTTGTGCGCGGAATATGTGGCGGAACTGGGCGACGAGGCCGGCTTCGCGGCCTATGCCAAGAGGCTGCGCGACGGCATGCAGGCCATCTCGCGACGGCTCGGCGGGGAGCGTCACGGCAAGATGTCCGGACTGCTGGAGGCGGCGCTGGCGCGGCAGGCCGAAGACGGCGAAGTCGGCCCGCATCGCGGCTGGATCGCGGGGCTGCTGCGCGACTACTACGATCCGATGTACGACTACCAGCGTGAAGCCCGCGAGTCGCGCATCGCCTTTCGCGGCGACCGCCGCGCGGTCACCGCATGGCTGCGCGAGCGAACCGGCGCGGCCGGCGCCTCAGTGGCGGCCACATCAATGCCCGCCGCAGACCTCGCAGCCGGGCGTGCGGGCTAGCCGCATCGTCGTCCATTCCATCGTCAGCGCGTTCACCATCAGCAGGCGTCCGGCCAGGCTCTCGCCCACACCGGCCAGCAGCTTGAGGGCCTCGGCGGCCTGGACGCTGCCGACCATGCCGACCAGCGGCGCGAAGACGCCCATCGTTGCGCAGGCCACTTCGGGGGCGGGCTCGGAGGGCGGGAAGAGGCAGGCGTAGCAGGGCGCGTCGGGCTGGCGGCGGTCGTAGACGCTGATCTGGCCGTCGAAGCGCAGCGCCGCACCGGAGACCAGCGGCACGCGATGCGCCACGCAGGCGAGGTTGACGGCCTGGCGCGTGGCGAAGTTGTCGCAGCAGTCGAGCACCACGTCGGCACCGGCCACCAGCCTGTCCAGTTCTTCCGCGCCGGCGCGGGTGGCCACGGTGCGCACGTCCACGCCCGGGTTGATGCGCAGCATCCCTTCCTTCGCGGACTCGACCTTGGGCCGGCCGACGTTGGCCGTGGTGTGGAGGATCTGGCGCTGGAGGTTGGTGAGGTCGACCTCGTCGTCGTCCACTACCGTGATGCGCCCGACGCCGGCCGAGGCGAGGTAGGGCAGCGCGGCGGCGCCGAGCCCGCCCGCGCCGATCACCAGCGCGTGGCCGGCCAGCAGGCGCTCCTGGCCTTCGATGCCGAGTTCGTCCAGCAGGATATGCCGCGAGTAGCGCAGCAGCTGATCGTCGTTCATGTGGGTGTGGCCGGTTTGCTCCCCTCTCCCGCTTGCGGGAGAGGGGGTGAGGGCCAGCGCGTCAACAAGCGTTGTCGGCGGAAGAACCGCTTGCCCTCACCCCCGCCCCTCCCCCACGGGGAGAGGGGAGAAACCAGCCAGTCCTTCTTACGGCCGCCTGCCGGTCGGCGTGCCGAGGGGTTCGCTGCCGGGCGCGCTGGCCGGCGCGTCGCCGGGCTTGGCGGCCGGGCTGCTGGCCGGGTTGCCGGGGGCCTTGACCTCGCCCTTCTTGACGCCGGCCTTCACCGGCTTGTCGGACTGCGCGCTGGCTTCCAGGCGCGACTTCGAGCGCTTGACCGGCTGGCCTTCGAGCTGGTTGATCGCCTGCTGGAGCATGAAGTCGTCCGCCGAGCCGAACTCGACCGGCTTCTTCTTGCGCTCCTTGTCGCGCTCCTCCGGCGTCTTCTTCGCGTTTTCCTCTTCCAGGCGGCGCAGTTCCTCGATGCGGCGCTGCTCGCGCTCGGTCATCTCCGGCTCTTCCGACTCCTGCTTGTTGTGCAGGTGATGCTCGGTGTCGATCTCGCGGGTGATCAGCGCGTCGTCGGGATCGCCTTCCGGGTTCTGGTCGACCGGGATGTCCGGCTTGATGCCCTTGGCCTGGATCGACTTGCCGCTCGGCGTGTAGTAGTACGCGATGGTCAGCTTGATGCCGGTGTCGTTGGTCAGCGGACGCACCGTCTGCACCGAACCCTTGCCGAAGGTCGTCTTGCCCATCAGTTGCGCGCGGTGGTAGTCCTGCAGCGCGCCGGCCACGATTTCCGAGGCCGACGCCGAGTAGGCGTTGGTCAGCACCACCATCGGGATCTTCTTGTAGAGCGCGGGCAGGTCCTTGAGCGGATCGTCCTCCAGCGACGACAGGCGGTAGTTGGCGTACGAAGCCTTGTACACGCGCTTGGCGTCGGGCACCTGGCCGTTGGTCGAGACCACGGTGGAGTCTTCCGGCAGGAAGGCCGCCGCCACGCCCACGGCGCCCTGCAGCACGCCGCCGCCGTTGTTGCGCAGGTCTAGCACCAGGCCCTTCAGGCCGGGGTTCTTGTCCGCCATCTCCTTCAGCCGCTTGCCCAGGTCGTCCACCGTGCGTTCCTGGAAGCTGGTCAGGCGGACGTACGCGATGCGGTTGTTGTCCAGCATCTTGGTCTTCACCGACTGCACGCGGATTTCGGCGCGGGTGATCGTGATCGGGAAGGTCCGCTCGTCGCTCTTGCGGTAGATGGTCAGCGTGACCTTGGTGCCCGGCTCGCCGCGCATGCGCTTGACCGCCTGCTCCAGCGGCAGGCCGCGCACGGGCTTGTCGTCGATGCGGACGATCAGGTCGCCCGGCTGCACGCCGGCGCGGAAGGCCGGGGTGTCCTCGATCGGGTTGATGACCTTGACCAGCCCGTCTTCCTGCGAGATCTCGATGCCCAGCCCGGCGAAGCGGCCGCGCGTGCCTTCCTGCAGCTCCTTGAAGTCCTTCTCGTCAAGGTAGGCCGAGTGCGGGTCGAGGCTGGAGACCATGCCCTTGATGGCCTCGGTCAGCAGCTTCTTGTCATCGACGGGCTCGACGTATTCGCGCTTGATCTGCCCGAAGATGTCGGCCATCAGCCGTAGCTGGTCAAGCGGCAGCGGTCCCGCGGAGTTCTGCGCCGTCGCCGAAATCTGTAGCGTGGCGAGCACGCCGGCGACAAGTCCGACCGAGACGAGGCTGATGTTCTTTAGCGTCTTGCGCATGAGGGCTGCCTGATCTTATCCACGAATGGAGTTGTGGGGATTATGCCGGGGGAACGGAAAGTGCGGTTGCAGCCCGTTCGCCGCGATGGTTCGCTACCGTCCCGAAGCGACAGTATAAGTGGACGCTGAAGAATGATTCACGGGCTGGCGCCGCCCCGATGGGGTGTCGTTGCGGACACCCCACCAAGGTGGGGAGCGGCTGCCGTGCGGGCCGGCTTACTTCGCCTTGCCCTGGTTGGCCACGGCGGCGAGCGAGGCGGCGAGGGCTTCCTGGTCGCCCAGGTAGTAATGGCGCAGGGGGCGCAGGTTTTCATCCAGCTCGTAGACGAGCGGGATGCCGTTGGGGATGTTGATGCCGACGATATCGTCATCCGAGACCTGATCCAGATATTTCACGAGGGCGCGGATGCTGTTGCCGTGGGCGGCGATCACCACGCGCTTGCCGGATTTGATGTCGGGTGCAATGGATTCGTTCCATGCCGGCAGCACGCGGGCCACCGTATCCTTCAGGCACTCGGTCAGCGGGATCTGTTCGCGCGGCACGGCGGCGTAGCGCGGGTCGGCGTAGGCGGCACGCGGGTCGGTGGATTCCAGTGCTGGCGGCGGGGTATCGTAGCTGCGGCGCCACACCAGCACCTGCTCGTCGCCGAACTTGGCGGCGGTCTCGGCCTTGTTCAGGCCCGACAGTGCGCCATAGTGGCGTTCGTTCAGGCGCCAGTCGTTCTTCACCGGGATCCACATCAGGTCCATGGCGTCCTGCACCAGCCACAGGGTGCGGATGGCGCGCTTGAGCACCGACGTGTAGGCCACGTCGAAGGCGTAGCCGTTCTCCTTCAGCAGCTTGCCGGCGTTGGCGGCCTGCGCGGCGCCGGTGTCGGTGAGGTCGACGTCGACCCAGCCCGTGAAGCGGTTTTCGAGGTTCCACGTCGATTCGCCGTGGCGGATGAGGACAAGCTTGTACATTGCGCTGCTTCCGAGAGTAAATGACCTGCTTGTGCCCGGCAGGCCTGATTGCACGTTCCTGAGAGCCATGCGCCGCATGGCGCCCACAGGCATGCAAGCAAAGCGCGGGCACGAAACCGGCTATTTTATAATGCCGCCGACCTAACCCAACGGATCGTCAACAGTGAATTTCTTCGCCGACTATAACAACCTGGCCCTGATCGCCGTGGCCATCGTCTCCGGCGGCCTGCTCGCCTGGCCGAATATCTCGCGTGGCACGGGCGGCAAGCGGGTCAATCCGGCGGGCGCCACGCAGCTGATCAACAAACGCAACGCCGTGGTCGTGGACATCCGCGAGGCCGCCGAGTATGCCAAGGGGCACTTGCCGCAGGCGAAGAGCGCGCCGCTCGACGACCTGGCCGGCAAGGCCGCCAGCCTTGCAAAGGACAAGGCCATCCCCATCATCGTCGTATGCCAGACCGGCCAGCGCTCGGGCAAGGCCCAGGCAGCGCTGAAGCAGGCCGGTTACAGTGAGGTCTACACGCTCGACGGCGGCCTCGCCGCGTGGCAGCAGGCCGGGCTCCCGGTCGTCAAGTAAGTCATTCCAGAGGATCAGATGCAAGGAGAGAACCACATGGCCCGTGTCGTCATGTACAGCACGACGGTGTGCCCGTACTGCCAGATGGCGGAGCGGCTGCTCAAGTCCCGCGGGGTCGAGACGATCGAGAAGATCATGATCGACCGCGAACCCGGCAGGCGCGAGGAGATGATGACGCGCACGGGACGGCGTACCGTGCCGCAGATCTACATCGACGAGACCCATGTGGGTGGCTTCGACGACCTCTCCGCGCTGGATCGCCAGGGCGGCCTCACGCCGCTGCTGGCAGCCTGAAACAAGTCGGTTCGAAGTTGTTCCAACCCCGTTCGCGTTGTGCCGGCGCGGGTGTTCCGAACATCCGCGTCATGTACCATAGGCACCTTCGCACGTTTCGCATTTTCCAGGCGGGCGCCCGCCCGCCAAAACTCGCCAATCCCGGAAGCACTTCATGAGCGACCAGCAAAACACCCAGCAGGGCCAGGACAACCAGCCCTTCTTCAACATCCAGCGCGTCTACCTGAAGGACATGTCGCTCGAGCAGCCGAATTCGCCGGGGATCTTCCTGGAATCGGAAGCCCCGACGGTCGAGGTGCAGGTCAACGTGTCGGCCTCGCAGCTGCAGGAAGGGATCTTCGAGGTGGTGGTGACCGGCACCGTGACGACCAAGGTGCAGGAAAAGGTCGCTTTCCTGGTGGAAGCCCACCAGGCCGGCATCTTCGACATCCGCAACATCCCGGCCGACCAGCTCGACCCGCTGCTGGGCATTGCCTGCCCGACCATCATCTACCCGTACCTGCGCGGCAACATCGCCGACGTGATCACGCGTGCGGGCTTCCAGGCCATCCACCTGTCGGAAATCAACTTCCAGGCGCTGTACGAGCAACGCCTGCAGGCTGCCATGCAGGAAGCCGGCCAGGTTGGCAACGGCGGGATCCTGATGCCGGACGGCACGCAGGCTCACTAAGCTGGCGCGGCTACGGCTGGACGAGAGGGGGCTTCGGCCCTTTTTTTTGGCTCTTCGGCGATTTTGGTTTGTCGCTGCGAGATGCGCTTGTGGGTTGCCACTCCCCCTCGCGGGGGAGCGGCGTTCTTCTTTTGCGTCGCCAAAAGACGAACCAAGAAAAGGCGACCCGATGATCGGCGACCCCCCTCGCGCTTGCGCCAAAACGCGGCTGCCGGTCCGAACTCGCCCCTGAACGGGGCTCAAACAGCGGACCGGCGCGGCTGGCTTGCGCCAGCCGCGCCGCGTTTTGACGCAAGCGCGAGGCGCCGCTCAACGGGAGGGGAAACAGGCGGGTATTGGTGTGCGTCGCGGCTTCGCGTTTAGCCGTCACGAAGGCATCGTCCCCGTTTGTTTGGCCGTTCTCCCCCCTTGGAGCGGCGCCTCGCCATGACGGCAAGCCGCGGGAAGAGCTGGCGCAGCCAGCTCCGTCGGCCCACTGTTTGAGCCCCGTTCAGGGGCGAGTTTGGGCCGACTGCCGCGGATTGTCGTCATGGCGAGGGGGTTTCGCCGATCTTGGGGTCGCCTTCTCTTGGTTACTTCTCTTGGCGAGACAAGAGAAGTGACTCGGCTCCCCCGCAGGGGGAGTCGAAACCAGTAGCGCATCGCGCACCATAAGCAGAGGCCACAACGCGCAGCGCTGCCGCCAGTCGACGAAGAACCCCGCAACCCGTCCCACCGGCGCTACCATCAGTCGCCATCCAGACATTCCCGATCCGTCATGAACATTACCTTCCTAGGTGCCGGCGCGTGGGGCACCGCGCTAGCCAGCCATGCCGCCGCCGTGCACGACGTCGTGCTGTGGGGCCGCGATGCCGGCCAGCTCGCGCAGATCGCGCAGACGCGGGTGAACCAGGCCTACCTGCCGGGCGTGACGCTGTCGGAGCGCCTGGCCGTGGAGGCGGACTTCGATCGCGCGCTCGATCACGCGTTGGCGGCCGGCGGGCTGGTGATCGTCGCCACGCCGGTGGCCGGCCTGCGCGAGATGACGCGGCGGCTGGCGGCGCGGCCCGAACAGGTGTCGATGCTCTGGTTGTGCAAGGGCTTCGAGGCCGGCACGCACCTCATGCCGCACCAGATGGTGCGCGCCGAACTGGACGCCGCCGGCCGTGTCGACGGCATCGACTACGGCGTGCTGACCGGGCCGAGCTTCGCGCGTGAAGTGGCGCAGGGCCTGCCGTGCGCGCTGACGGTGGCGGGCAGCAACCCGGCGCTGGCGGACCGCGCGCAGGCGGCGTTCCACCATCACGCCATGCGCGTCTACGGTAGCGATGACCTGACCGGCGTCGAGGTCGGCGGGGCGGTGAAGAACATTCTGGCCATCGCCACGGGCGCCAGCGACGGCCTCGGCCTCGGCCTGAATGCGCGCGCCGCGCTGGTCACGCGCGGACTGGCGGAGATGACCCGGCTCGGCCTCGCGCTCGGCGGGCGTGCCGAGACCTTCATGGGGCTCGCGGGCGTGGGCGACCTGATCCTGACGGCCACCGGCGACCTGTCGCGCAACCGCAAGGTCGGGCAGCAACTCGCCGCTGGCAAGTCGCTCGACCAGATCCTTGCCGAGCTCGGACACGTGGCCGAAGGCGTGCGCTGCGCGCAGGCGGTGGCGGACCTGGCGGCATCGCATGGCGTGGAAATGCCGATCACGCGCGCGGTGTGCGCCGTGCTGTTCGAAGGGCTGGCGGTGTCGGATGCCGTCGCGCGCCTGCTGCAACGCGACGCGCGCGACGAATGAACACGGGCCGACGCACTGCCCTCGCGGCGCTTGCCGCGCTCTGCCTCCTGCCCGCTGCACAGGCCGACCAATGGCCGTCGCATCCCATCCGCATGGTGGTGCCGTTCCCGGCCGGTTCATCGCCCGACCTGATCGCGCGCATCCTGACCGAAAGGCTCGGCGCGGCCCTCGGGCAGCCGGTGATCGTCGAGAACCGCCCCGGCGCCGGCGGCAATATCGGCACGGGGATGGTGGCGAAGGCGGTGCCGGACGGATACACGCTGCTGTTCACCATCAACGGTCCGCTCGTCACGGCGCCGACGCTGTATCGCCATCTCGGCTACGACCCCGTGCGGCAACTGGCCCCGGTCACGCTGGTGGCGACCTCGCCGAACGTATTGGTGGTCGACGCGAAGCTGCCCGTGCACACCCTGAAGGAATTCGTCGCGCTGGCGAAGGCGAAGCCGGGCGTGCTGAACTACGGCTCGGTCGGCAGTGGCAGCGCCGCCCACCTGGCGATGGAGCAGCTCAAGTCAATGGCCGGCATCGACCTGCAGCACGTGCCGTATCCCGGCTTCCCGCAGATCACGACGGCGATCGTCGGCGGGCAGGTGCAGGCGGGCTTCATGGTGCCGGCCATCGCGATGCCGCTGGTCAACGCGGGCAAGCTGCGCATCCTGGCGGTGACCAGCAGCGGGCGCACGGCGGTCCTGCCATCGGTGCCGACGGTCGCGGAATCGGGCTATCCGGGCTTCGAAGCGACCTCGTGGCAGGCCATCCTGGCCCCGGCGGGCACGCCGCCCGCCATCATCGACCGGCTCTACCGCGAACTGATTGCCATCATCGGCAGTCCCGAGGTGCGCGAGAAAATGCGCCTGCAGTACTTCGTGCCGGCCGGCACCGCGCCGGCGTCGCTGCGGCAGACGATGGCGACGGAGAAGGTACGCTGGGACAAGGTGATTCGCGCGGCCGGCGTCGAGCCGGAGTGAGCGTTGCCGGCGTCAGGCGCCGCCGGCAAAGCCGCTCTGGCGCCACGCCTCGAACACCACCACCGCCACCGTATTCGACAGGTTCAGGCTGCGGTTATCGGGCCGCATCGGCAGCCGGATGCGCTGCGCGGCAGGAAACCACTCGCGCCGCTCCGGCGCGAGGCCGCGTGTCTCGGAGCCGAACACGAACCAGTCGCCCGGCTGGAAGCTGACCTGGCCGAACGACGTCGAGCCGTGTGTGGTCAGCGCGAACATGCGCGTGGGGTCGGGCTGTTCGCTGGCCATCAGCGCGTCCCAGCTCTCGTGCACGCGCATGGTGGCGTACTCGTGATAGTCCAGCCCGGCGCGGCGCATGCGGGCGTCCTCGAGCGGGAATCCCAGCGGCTTGACCAGATGCAGCTGCGCCCCGGTATTGGCGCACAGACGGATCACATTGCCGGTATTGGGCGGGATTTCGGGCTCGACGAGGACGACGTTGAACATGGTGGCGGACCGTGGACAGGCCTTGGGGGAAAGCGAGGGGCGCAGCTTACCCCCGCCCTCAGGGCGTGCGCAATGCCGTGATGGCGGTGACGTGCGCGGCGCCGTGCGACTTCAGCACACGGGCCGCCTCGTGCAGCGTCACGCCGGAGGTCATCACGTCGTCGACCAGCCCGATATGCAGCCCATCGAGCCGACCTGGCCGCGCCAGCCGGAACGCGCCGCGCAGGTTGGCGCGGCGGGCCGACAGGTCGAGCGCGCTTTGCGCCGGCGTGTCGCGCACACGGGCGAGCAGGGCAGGGGCCGTCCGTACGCCGAGGTGACGCGCAAGCGGCCTGGCGATCTCCCACGCCTGGTTGAAGCCGCGTCGCGCGATGCGGGCGGGCGACAGCGGGATCGGGACCAGCAGGTCGGGCAACCGCGCCGTCGCGCCCACCGTCTCGCATATCCGCACAGCAAGTTGCGAGGCGAGCCAGCCGGCCAGCGGCAGCGCGCCGCCGAACTTCAGGGCGAGGATGAGGCCGTCCTGCGGTGTGGCGTAGTCGCCCAGCGTGAACGCGGCGTCGAAGGCCGGTCCCCGCGTGCGCCCCGCGGCGTCCCACGATGCGCACGCCTCGCATTGCCGCCCCGGCGGGCGGGCCATCGCACAACGCGGACAGCGCGGCACTTCGGCCAGCACGGCCGCCGCACAGTCCTCGCACACCATATCGCGCTGCACCGCGCCGCATAGCGCACAGGCACTCGGCAGCAGCCCGCGCCACATGACGCCAACGCCCCGCCGCACGGCCCGGGCGGCACCCGCGTATACTTCCCGTCCGTCTTGCTGCCCTTCGTGCTGTCTGTTGCCCGAAGTACGCAGCGCCTCCCGTACTTCTCCAGTCCGTCCGTGTCCCAGCATTCCAGCGTTTCTCCCGATCCCGCCGCGTGGCTGCCGCCCGCGCGCCTCACGCGTCTCGCCTTCGACCGGCGCAGTGCCGGCTTCGGCAAGCTCGATTTCCTGCTCGGCGAGATCGGCCGGCGCATGCAGGAGCGCATGGAAGTGATCCGGCTGTCGCCGCTGCGCGCGCTCGACATCGGTTGCGGCCACGGCCAGGGGCTGGCCGCGCTGCGGGCCCGTTTCCCCGATGCGCAGATCGCCGGACTCGACATCTCGGGCGCGATGCTGGCGGAAGCGGCGAAGCAGGACCCCCAGCGCCGCCCCGGGTGGATCGGACGCCTGCTCGGCAAGCGCCCGGTATTCGATCTCGTGCAGGCCGACTTCGGCGCGTTGCCTTTCAGCGACACCAGCTTCGACCTGCTCTGGTCCAACCTTGCGCTGCACTGGCACCCCGAACCGCACCAGGTCTTCCCCGAATGGCATCGCGTGACGCGCGACGACGGGCTGGTCCTATTCTCGTTATTCGGCCCGGACACACTCAAGGAACTGCGCGCCGCGTTTGCAAATGTTGACATCGATGCGCACACGCTGCGCTTTGTCGACATGCATGACATCGGCGACATGCTTGTCCACAGCGGATGGTCGACGCCGGTGATGGACATGGAAACGCTGACCGTCACCTACGAATCGCCGGAGACACTGCTGGCCGAAGTGCAGGCATTCGGCGGCCTGCGCCGTCAGGCCGGTGGCTTGCGCGGCCGGCGCTGGCATCAAGCGCTGACGCAGGCGCTTGAACGGCAGCGCAATGCGGACGGCGTGATACCGCTCACCTTCGAGATTGTCTACGGCCACGCGTGGAAGCTCGCGCCGAAGGGGCGCCAGCAGGTTGACGAGCTTGGCCGTGCGGTGATCCCGCTCGACAAGATCGGACGCTCGCCGCGCCGCTGAATATCGCCCGGAGCGTTGTCACGGAAGGCTTTGCGACAAGCCGAAACGACAATCATAAATTCGTGATGTCGGCAAGGCCTAAGGTCAAATACCCTGTTGTTAGGCCCCCGGAAGCGCCCTATAATGCGCCAGTTTGTCGCAGTGGTCCCCAGGCATATTTCGCCCCCGGTATGACACTCGCAGCATCGTGTCCCCCTGGGTTGAAGGGTCCGGGCGTGCATCCGATGCAGAGTGGTGGCGATGTCAGACACGGGTATCGCACTCCAGACGGCAGGTGACGGGTCCGGTCAATCCGACGGTCCCCCTCCCGCGCCGGACAACGACTGGCTGATGAAGCGAAACTGTTCGCTGTCTCCACGCCAGGTCGGCTGGTTCTACCTCTCGATCGTCAATGTTTCGCTCGCCATCGCGCTGTTCTTCGCATGGCGAGGGTCCTGGCTCGTGCTGCCGTTTGCCGGGCTGGAGATGCTCGGACTGGGCTGGGCGCTGCTGGTGCATGCGCGCCATGCGACGGACTACGAGCGTGTCAGGTTCGCCGAAGGCATGCTGGTCGTGGAGACTGCCAGCGCCGGACGCGTGACACGCGAAGCATTCAACCCGCTGTGGGTGCGGGTGGAGCTGGGCGAATTGCCCCGTGCGCTGGTCACACTGCGCTCGGGCACGCGCGCGGTACAGGTGGGGTGCTACATGGACCCGTACCGGCGGCGCAGGTTCGCGCAGGAGCTTGCAGCGGTGCTGCGTCGTCTCTGAGTCTGCTTCGGGACGACGGGGTGGCGCGGCGAGGGCAGATCTGAATCTGTAAATTGGGTAGATAACAAATGAAAATGTGGAAGAAGGCATCCGCAGCATGCCTGGCAGGCGTGTCCCTGCTGGCCAGCCAGGCAGCCAGTGCGGTCGGCGACATGCCGGGCGGCCCCGCCGTCCGGCAGCTCAACCTGGCCGAGCCGGTCACCAAGATCGCCGAGCAGATTCACTGGCTGAACTGGATGATGCTGATCATCTGCACGGTGATCTTCGTCGCGGTATTCGCGGTGATGTTCTATTCCATCTTCACCCACCGCAAGTCGAAGGGTTCGAAGTCCGCGACCTTCCATGAAAGCATCACCGTCGAGGTGGTGTGGACCATCGTCCCGTTCCTGATCGTGATCGCCATGGCGCTGCCCGCCACCAAGACGGTGGTCGCCATGAAGGACACCACCAACTCGGACCTCACCATCAAGGCCACCGGCTACCAGTGGAAGTGGGGCTACGAATACCTGAAGGGGCCGGGCGAGGGCATCTCCTTCGTCTCGACGCTGACCACGCCGCGCGAGCAGATCAACAACGAGCAGCCGAAGTCCGACACCTACCTGATGGAGGTGGACAACGAGCTGGTGGTGCCGGTCAACAAGAAGGTCCGCATCGTCACCACGGCCAATGACGTCATCCACGCATGGATGATCCCGGCCTTCGGCGTGAAGCAGGATGCCATCCCCGGCTTCGTGCGCGACACCTGGTTCAAGGCCGAGAAGATCGGCGTGTACCGCGGCCAGTGCGCAGAGCTTTGCGGCAAGGAACACGCCTTCATGCCGATCGTGGTGCGCGTGGTGTCCGACCAGGACTACGCCAAGTGGGTCGACGCCAAGCAGAAGGAAATGGCTGCCAGGGCCGATGATCCGAACAAGGTCTGGGCGCTGGAAGAACTGAAGGAGCGCGGCGGCAAGGTCTACGCCGCCAACTGCGCGGTGTGCCACCAGCCGAACGGCAAGGGCGCGGGCGCGTTCCCGGCGCTCGACGGCTCGAAGATCGTCAACGGCCCGAAGGCCGGCCAGATGCACATCCTGCTCGAAGGCAAGAACGCGATGCCGGTGTGGAAGCACCTGTCGGATACCGAACTGGCGGCAGTCATGACCTTCACGCGCAACAACTGGGGCAACCATACCGGCGAGGTGATCCAGCCGAGCGATTTCGCCAATGCCCGCGCGGGCAAGTTCCCGGAAGGCGGTGGCGCGCAGAGCGCGGCAGCACCGGCCCAGCCGTCGTCGGCACAGAAGCAGGCCAGCCTCGCGGCGAACGCCGGCTGAGCCAGCCAGAACAGGATTTGAGGAGCACAAGCGATGAGTACTGCTACCCCGGACGCGCTCGGTCACCCGCACGACCACGCGCATGACGAACACCACGATCACCCGCACGGCTGGCGCCGGTGGCTGTTTGCCACCAACCACAAGGACATCGGCACGCTGTACCTGCTGTTCTCGTTCACCATGCTGCTGTCGGGCGGCGTGCTGGCGCTGCTGATCCGCCTGGAGCTGTTCGAGCCGGGCCTGCAGTTCTTCCGTCCCGAACTGTTCAACCAGTTCACCACGATGCACGGCCTGATCATGGTGTTCGGCGCGATCATGCCGGCCTTCGTCGGCTTCGCGAACTGGATGATCCCGCTGCAGATCGGTGCGTCCGACATGGCCTTCGCGCGGATGAACAACTTCAGCTTCTGGCTGATGCCGCCCGCCGCGCTGCTGCTGGTCGGCTCGTTCTTCGTCCCGGGCGGCGCCACCGCCGCCGGCTGGACCCTCTATGCGCCGCTGTCGGTGCAGATGGGTCCGGGCATGGACATGGCCATCTTCGCCATGCACATCATGGGCGCGTCGTCGATCATGGGCTCGATCAACATCATCGTGACCATCCTCAACATGCGCGCCCCGGGCATGACGCTGATGAAGATGCCGATGTTCTGCGGGACGGGGCAGTTCCCCGCCTACCTGCTGATCGCCGTGATGCCCGTGCTGGCCGGCGCCATCACCATGGTGCTGACCGACCGCCACTTCGGCACGAGCTTCTTCTCGGCCGCCGGCGGCGGCGACCCGGTCATGTACCAGCACATCTTCTGGTTCTTCGGCCACCCCGAGGTGTACATCATGATCCTGCCGGCATTCGGGATCATCTCGCACGTGGTGCCGGCCTTCTCGCGCAAGCGCCTGTTCGGCTACAGCT
>Ga0160472_100229_pt1 | contig 67676 bp, 53 predicted proteins | sample HID1973M_E11MG_FD_108267 | JGI IMG/M metagenome (GOLD analysis project Ga0160472, IMG submission 108267) | Enriched mosquito-associated microbial communities from UW Madison campus, WI, USA - HID1973M_E11 MG | ecosystem: Host-associated > Arthropoda: Insects > Digestive system > Unclassified ... | reverse complement strand
CCAAAAGCCGGTCTGGCGGCCGGTGTCACCCAGTTTGTCGTGTGAGGTTAAGACCATAAGAATTTTCATCATTACTCTCCTGCATTTCAGATTGATAGTTTAATTAGACCGGTCGTCTATTAAGTTCTTAAATAAAAATGTTTTTACCCGTGCCTAATATTCCGGCCAGCTCTGCGTGCTGTTTCGTTCTACCGGAACGGCTGTCGTGCTGTGTCACTCGGTCGCCGTTGGCATGTGTATAAGCTAGCAACTAATAGACCGGTCGTCTATAGATAATTAAAAAAACTTTTTTCATCTTTTATGTGCCAAGCACCTTCTCATATCGGGTGCCTGTCACGATGAGATAACCCATTAATTTTAATGCTTATTCAACTGCGTTTTTTCATGTGCCGATGATGCACTTAGTCAACTTTCTTTGCCCAAACTGCCTGAGCATTTGTGAATTCACGCAGACCAAAGTGCGAGAGTTCGCGACCATACCCACTCTTTTTTACACCGCCAACCGGGATGCGTGCATTAGTGGCAGAAAATCCGTTGATGAATACGCCTCCTGTTTCTAAGCGCCGCGCGATTCGCTGGGCACGAGAAACATCGCTGGTCCAAAGGTTGCCCCCCAAGCCGTAATCGCTGGTATTTGCCAGCTCAATGGCATGCTCAACGTCATCTGCGATAGTGAGAGCGGCAACAGGGCCGAAGGTTTCCTCATCAAATGCAGCCATTCCCGGACCTACATCGCCCAATACGGTAGGCTCATAAAAGTTGCCACTGCCCGCGATTTTATTCCCCCCAAGAAGTAGTGTCGCGCCTGCTGCGAGAGTTCGTTCTACTTGATTATGTAATTCATCACGCAAATCTTTTCGTGCCATTGGCCCGATTCTATTTTGCGGGTCCAGCGGATCGCCAACCTTCAACAGTCTGACGGCCGCGATGAATTTTTGTGTGAATTCCTCCGCGATGGGTTTTTCCAAAATAAACCGTTTCGCGGCTAAGCACACCTGGCCAGCATTTTGGAATCGCGCTTCGACAGCAGCTGTAACAGCCAAATCAATATTGGCGTCAGCTAGCACAATAAATGCGTCTGAGCCACCTAGCTCAAGCAAGCTTTTTTTCAATGCCTTGCCTGCAATCGCCGATACGGCAGACCCCGCCCGCATACTCCCTGTCAATGTCACTGCTGCAATGCGATCATCCTCAATAACTTCTGCAACAGTTTCGTTATCAGCAATAAGATTGGCGAATAAACCTTTAGGGAAGCCTGCTCTCTCATAAGCATCCTGCAAAGCATAGGCAGAGCCCATAACATTGGGCGCGTGCTTGAGGATAAAACCGTTCCCCGACAGCATAATCGGGCCCGAAGCGCGAATGACCTGCCATAAAGGGAAGTTCCAGGGCATTATGGCCAAAATAGAGCCAATCGGCAGATATGAAACATGTACCTGATCGTCATTTTCGACAGAAACAGGTTCATCTGCGAGGATTGCTGGGCCATTGCTGGCAATCCAATCAATAGTAGCTGCACACTTCTCAACTTCTGCGCGGGCTGCTGCTAGTGTTTTCCCCATTTCAGCAGTGATTATCCCTGCCAAAATTTCTGAGCGCTCGCGCAGAATCGCTGATAAACGACGATAAGCTTCTACGCGTGTCGACATGGGAGTAGCACGCCACAGGCGAAAAGCCGCGTTATTATCTGCCAGCATGCCTTCTACTTGATCTGCAGTTTGAAATTCATAAGTCGCGATCAACTCGTCCGTCGTAGGATTACGTGAAGTCGCGACATCAAGAGACAGCGTATTCTGTGTAACATGTTGAGATGACATATTTTTTCCTCATAAACGGTTTAAGAGAAGCTCGTTGTGTGCTTCGATAAAATCCAGTTTATGCAGGTCTAATCATCCCTGGAAGGCATGTTGTTATCCTATGACTGGGAGTCATAGGTAACGTGTCGAGGAATATAGGTCACCAGAGAGAGGTCGGGTCTCCCCTCTGGCGTGAGTGCGACGTAGGTAAATTCAATATGTCCAGAAGTGGGATGCATAAGCCGCTTGCTCCCCTCTCCCATGCCTTTAACTTCCGTATCCTGCCACCATGCTTTGAATTCCGGGCTTTTTTCAGAGAGTTCTTCAATGAGATAGTCAAAAGGCTTTTTGTCCTGAGCATGGGCGCGTGATGCGCGGAAAACGGAGATCATCCCTCGTGCCATCTGCTCCCAATCCAGGATCTGCGTGCGATACGGACGATAAAGAAACAGCAGTCGCAACGTATTACGCTCATGAGGTTGCAGCGAACCATAATCGATAAACAAATCAGCAATAGCATCATTCCAGGCGAGAATATCAAGTCGGGCATTTCTCACATATGACGGAATGGGATCGATAGCGCGCACTAAACTTTTCAGGCCATCACTCACTCCATCCGCGAGGGGATGTGGTAACGGCTCTTCGCGCGGTGAAAGGGCAAAAAGATGGGATGATTCAATTCTGTTAAGTTTAAGAACTTTGGCTATACGTTGGAGTGCATCTGCCGAAGGTTTAATCTCTCTTCCCTGCTCAAGCCAGGTATACCAACTCACACTGACTCCAGCCAGCACAGCAACTTCCTCACGACGTAAACCGGGTGTGCGGCGAGTGCCCTTATTCATGCCAAAGTCCTGAGGATTTAGCCGTGCGCGCCGGCTTACAAGGAAAGCACCGAGTTCACGACGCTGTTCTGAAGTGGTTTTTTTAACCATAATAGTTTGCCTATAAATGTGCCTGTTTGGCCAACGCTTCATCAAAATGCTGATGAATCTCTTCTTTTTTCATCTGAACCCTATGCTCAACAGCATAATTTATGCACAAAAATCCTTCACTTCCATGGCTAACGTTGATTGCCACGGGAGTAGAAAACTGTGTTCGACTGAAATTGCCTTTCTATCAAAGAGGCAAGAATGCATCGGTCCTGCACCTTTATGTATTCATCTTTTTGAATCAACTTACTAAAGAACGCCCCAAAAGGGTCTCAACTCAGCAAATTATTTATATTTCATTGAGGAAGTAGCTGTTAATGCCGGTCGCCAATGCGCGGGCCATATTCTTCTGAAAGACAGGTTCGCTAAGTATTTTCTCTTCGTGCTTGTTGGTAATAAGCGATTTTTGCACCAGCACCGAGAGAACTCGCGGCGATTTCAACACCGCAAATCCCGCCTGCTCAGGGGTAGTAAGTGATAGCCTGCAGCATATCGATGTCCGCTATACCCGCTGCCTCGGCCAACGTATCAGGAATCCACTGATGCAGTAACAGCGCAGCGCCGTGGGCTTCGGTCTGTTTTGGTTATTGGGATACCAATTCTCACCGCGATTGGCAGATGCCGGTGATGCTGTTTTCTGGCGAGCAGTGCGCTGCCGCCCTCTCCCCTACCTACCGCGCAAACCCCACCATACCCTGCCAGACGCCGTTGAAGCAGCGACCTGTCAGGCGCACAGAAGCCAGGCGGTCGCAGACAAAAGAAAGCACCCGCGACACCACTTACAGCAACCCCGAAGCAATTAGTTACACCATTCATTAATCAGCAACTCCATTACCGGCCCTCCGGGCCGGGCGGCGGGCTATTCAGTGGGGGCAACCGGTCTTCAAGCCAGCGCTGGTTTTCCGTGGAGAGGGGCATAGGGTTTCAGGTTCGGCTCAGACGAAAGGTTAAACGAAAATATTAACGGATGATGTAACTAGTACACTTTACCCACCGCCAGTCGGCGGGTGCTACTTCAGATTCTGAGTGGCGCGGCCGCTGGAGGCGAAGGCATTGAATTTATCCACGAAAAATACTGGAGAACAGTGAGTGGGTAAGTAATTTAAGCTATTAATTTATCTGATTACTGCTGCCTCAGGAGGTAAGGGCTGACAGACTTGTCCACCGGTTGATGCAGCAAAACATCTCCGTTTCCACAGCAGAACCATTCAGCCCCTCAGATAGCGTGCCGCACGTTATTCGCCACACACTTGTAAAACCAGTATCAGAAGCTGTCTTTCTAATTAAAATTAACCCTGCCAGCGGGACTGCCGAATGACATTACAGAAATTCAGCGGAGAAAAATCCGGCTCTTTCTCTCTGATCACGTCGGCTTTAACGTTTCCGAAAGTAGTCTGCGGTTTGTGTCTGATACCCTCATAAAATGCCTGAATAATTTCCTCTTTGAACGCCGCAGGACGCGGATAGATTTCAGTCACCGCACCGGTTTCTGCCTCAGTGAAATTCTCAAAGCCGATACCCAGCACGTCCATTTCCACCCCGGCGGTCACGAGAGCAATTTCAGGTGCCATGAATTCTGGGATACCTGGCGTGGTATGCAGCGCAATGGCTGTCCAGACTTTATCAATGTCAGCAGGAGCTATTCCATATCCTTCAAGAAAAGCACGCGCGGCATTAGCGCTATCCACTTCGAAACGTTTGTCGCAGCTGCAATGTTCATGGGTCAGGCCAATGTCATGAAACATACAACCGATGTATAACAATTCCCTGTCTAGGCTGAGTCCACGCTGCTGACCGGCAAGCGCCCCCCAGTAATAAACCCGGCTGGAATGATTAAACAGCAGATCTGATTCAGTATCACGAATGAACTCTGTTGCTTCACGCGCCATTTTGCTGTCCGGAATGCGAATACCCGTAATTTCAAAGCTCATGATGTGTCTCCTGTTGGTTGTCTTTTTTGAGCATATAGCGCACTCTCTATGTCTTAAATTGCCTTTTGAAGACGATTAAAGACATTACGACTTTTTACGACATGGAGAAATCAATGAGCCATGAGATAGCCGTTCTGGCGGTGCCCGGCGTACAGCTACTGGACGTCTGTGGACCGCTGGATGTTTTTGCAGAAGCGAACCGCCTTCTTAAGCGTCAGGTTTACACGTCTAAGGTTATTTCTGTGGGCGGACTCGTCGTTCACGCTTCGTCAGGCGTCAGGCTGGCAGCGGACATGGTGCTTACTGAGACGGCAGACTATACGCCGCATACGTTTTTGATAGCCGGCGCACCGGGAATCGACAGCTTTGTTCCGGATGCTGCAACTCTTGATTCTCTTACCGGCTTATGTGAGCGCAGTAAACGGTTCGGCTCTGTTTGTAGTGGCGCACTGCTGCTTGCACGCACCGGCATGCTGGCAGGAAAGCGAGTCACCACTCACTGGGCATGCGCCGGTGCTCTGGCAGCTCTCTATCCCACGATTACGTTAGATGCGGATGCGTTATGTATCTCTGATGGTCGGGTCCGCACCGCCGCTGGCGTGACCTCCGGGCTTGACCTGGCGCTGCGACTGGTTGAAGAAGACCTGGGACGAGAAATTGCTGTAGATATTGCGGCTCAGCTTGTCATGTTTTTTCGCCGCCCGGTCAGCCAGGCTCACTTTGTCCGCAGCAACAGGCTGTCGCTTAACGGGCGCTCGGCATTACAAGAGTTACAGCGATGGGTTATTGCCCATATTGATGTGGTCAGAACGGTAGCGGAGATGGCAGAACATATGAATATCAGCGAAAGACATCTGAGCCGCCTGTTCCGTCAGGAGGCCGGCATAACACCCGGTCAGTGGCTTGAGCGTGAGCGCGTCGCGAAAGTTAAACAGCTGCTGGAGCAAAAAGCTCAGCCTGCAAAAACACTGGCGATGCAGTGTGGATTTTCCGGCGCAGATGTTATGCGCCGCGTTTTCAGCCGGGTGACAGGCATGACGCCCGCAGCTTATGGCAAGCTTAATCGCGCTAAGGAAAGAAATGAAAACAATTAACTGGTCATTAGCTTAATCCTGCCGCGGCTTGTTTTTAAAGATTCGGCCCTCTCGTTAAGTGCAAATTATTTGCGTTTTTTTTGTCCTCAGACCCCAGCCGCAATGCTTTTCCCGAAACTTTTCACGGTCCGCTGGTCCTGTCGGTTAGCGAAGTGGGGCTGACGACCCGGCAACGCCGGGGAGCCGGAGGGGGCCATCAGGATAGTGATACTGATGTCTGCTTTGTACCAGAAGCGGACATTGTGAGAGCCTGAAAGTCCTTATCTGGCTGGAAAGGATTAATACTTTTGGGATGGTTTTACTTACAATGCCTGCCTGAAAGGGCTTAAAAAGTCAGGTGATCAATTGCATTCCAACATGATTGAATATCTAAATATTTTCATACAGGTTGTTGAGCAGGGTAGCTTCACAAAGGCCGCTGACATTCTTCAAATACATCGCCCAACTGTGAGCAAAGCGATACAGCAAATAGAAGACGATCTGGGCGTAAAACTCATTCATCGCACAACCCGAAAGCTGAGTATTACAGCTGAAGGGGATGAGTTCTATCATCATGCCAGACACGTTCTGGCCGAAGTTAATGACATGATGGCCAGTTTTTCACCGACTCTGCCACCGCGAGGGCGCCTCAGGTTGGATGTTCCGCTGGCGCTGGCTCATGCCATATTGATTCCAAACCTCAAAGATTTCCAGTCACAGCATCCCGGCATTGAAGTTGTGTTGGTTTCATCGGATAAAAAAACTGATTTGATAACAGAAGGCGTAGATTGTCTTGTTCGACTGGGCGCGCTTCAGAATTCAAGTTTTATCTCCAGGCGCATTGGTGATATCAGGATGGTCACCTGTGCAGCTCCGTCTTATCTGCAACAGCACGGTCGGCCAGAGACACTGGCAGATTTGAAGCAACATCAGGCGGTTAACTTTTTTAGTGATCACAGTCGTGACGTTATGGAATGGAAGTTTATTGAGGACGGGAGCGTCGTGTCGCTGCGTCCTACCAGCAGCGTGCTGGTAGATAATTCCGACATTCTGCTCTCCTGTGGCCTTGCCGGTCTGGGCATTATCCAGGCCACCTGCGATGCCCTTGCCCCCCATATCGCTTCCGGTGCTCTTGAAGAGGTTCTGACACAATACCCTTCGGTATCAAAGCCCGTATCAGTGATGTATCCGGACAGGCGCTACCTTTCTCCAAAAGTCCGGGTCTTTATCGACTGGTTCAGTGATGTTCTGGCCATGCAGCTCCGCTGAAACAGCTGGATTGTTAATGGATAATTAACACTGAAGTTCCATGGCGGCTATTTTTCGTGCATCCATAACAACGTAGATTGCTCTCAAACAATTCGGGCACGTCTTCAGCATTATTACGAAGATATGCCGCTAACTGACGAGAGCTGAACATGTCTAAAGTTGTTACCTTTAACCGCACCGGCGGTCCGGAAGTACTGGAAATTATTGATGTAGCGGTGCCCGCGCCAGCAGCGGGTGAAGTACAGATTCGCGTACATGCGGTTGGTCTTAACCGTGCAGAAATTATGTACCGCAACGGCCAGTATGTCATTGAGCCGGAATTTCCAGCACGTCTTGGTTATGAAGCGGCTGGCGTCGTGCAGGCTGTTGGTGAGAACGTTGAAGAATTTGCCAGTGGAGACCGGGTGAGCGTGATACCTTCATTCATGTTTAATGAATACGGCATGTACGGCGAACTGGTCAATGCACCGGTGCACGCTGTCGTGAAGCATCCTGAAAATCTTTCATTCGAGGAAGCTGCTGCAAGCTGGATGATGTATGTCACCGCCTATGGTGCGCTGGTTGAATATGGCAACCTTCAGGCCGGTCAGAACGTGGTGATCCGCGCAGCATCAAGCAGCGTGGGCCTGGCTGCCATACAGATAGCTAATATGCTGGGTGCAAAACCCATCGCGCTTACGCGCACCTCTGAAAAAAGCGAAATGCTCCTGAAAGCCGGTGCCACCGCCGTCATTGCTACTGCGGAGCAGGATATGGTTGCTGAAATCAGTCGTGCAACAGATGGCGCGGGCGCTCATATTGTTTTTGATCCCGTCGGTGGCCCTGACGTGGCAAAACTAACTAAGGTAATGGCTCCGCAAGGCATGTTCTTCCAGTATGGCGCGCTCGACAGCCGTGACATGCTTGTGCCTGTATTTGATATTCTCGGTAAGCATCTGACTTTACGTGGATATGAGCTGTTTGAAATCACAATGAATCCTGAAAAAATGACTCGCGCAAAAGCCTTTGTCATTGAGGGTTTACGCTCGGGCAAACTGAAGCCGGTCATTGATAAAACGTTCCCGCTTGAAGAAATTGCTAACGCCCAGCGTTATATGGAAGCAAATGGCCAGGTAGGAAAAATCATCGTGGTCGTTGAGTGATTTTTACCTCAACCTTTTAAAAAATGATTTTGGTGAAGCCTGGAAATCATCCGGGCTTTTTATCATCTTTAGTTTCGATCCGATGGCTCAATAACTGACTTACCGCAAGCTGACATTGATATTCACTGCTTCCTAATTAAATGTCCGCTTTTCGCTCATAGCTGACATGCGCACGCTGCACAAACAGGGGCATTCAGCCGAAGTACGCTTACGTTGAGTAGCTTTATGTCAGTCTTGTAATGGTTTAGAGAAACATACAGCCTCTTCCCGGCCTATGTATGGTCCGTAATTTTCAATGCGGATGTGGCCATTTTTTTTATAAAACTCTACAGCCCTGTGGTTAACAATCCGGGTTTCAAGCCAGAGTTCGGTATATCCCATACTCTTCGCGGAAGTTTAGAGGAAAGTAAATAAAGCATTACCCGGAGAGCTCCGGTCTGAAATCATCCTTTTAAGTTCCGCTATATTCCCTGTTAGCGGTCGGATAGTGTCACATCCTATCGCATCGCCCTTTATGTTTCTGGCTAGTACCCACAGTGATCTGTCCCCGTCCATTGAGTCTGGTGTGAAGCTGCTTTTGCCACCAGGCCCTGTCCGGGTCGTTGCGGAATTGCCGCCGCTGACCAAGCCGCCCTTTCGCCCTGCTTCAGCCGCACGCTTCCTATTATCGGCGAAGTTGACGGTACCACCACATCATCAACTCATACAGCCTCCGGTTTCGGTTATATTGCCTTTAAACTTTAGCCAGTAACCTCCAGCTTTGTATCGAAGTAGTCATTTGGTTATGGCTGATGAATGAAAAGTCTGGCAAAGGATTACAGTTGGGTCTAAAAAATTCTAATACCCCTGCTTATGCTTCAGGGAATAACACCTGGCTGCTTCAGGCAAAAAAATACCCGCACAGGGCGGGTTAAAATTCGTTACAGAGAGTTCTCTCCTTATATGCTGACTACACAATTCAGCTCTGGTTCACTATTAATGTTATTTATTATAGATTTAGTCTGGCTGGGCTTTAAAAGTATTTCTTTAGCTGCTTATTCACTGCCGCCCTTTTTAACTAGCCGCCATATCTTTTCACGCACAGCAGTCCGAGACTCTTCATCAGATGCAGCTTCAAGCTTTCCTAACAGTGACCAGAATTCTTCTTCCAGTTCTGTGTTCTCCTTCAGCGGGGCTGTGTCACATCGCTGTGCGTCATCAGGATTGGAATGATCGTCGTTTTTCATGTTCCTGGCTGATTTCACTGTGACGAATGCTCCTTAACTTTTCCGGTCAGCTCCGGGGGCGGTTATCAAAAAAAAGCCCGCATTCGGCTGCGGGCAAAACTTATGAGGATTTCTCTTTGGTCGTTGCACGCACCATCCTTTGCTGTGCTGTAAACAATTCTGGATAAAAAGTTAACGTTTTCAAGCGAGGCGGAATGCATTAGGGGCGCAAGCAGCTGAATTTGATCACAAAATCAATTGTACGTGAGGCACAACTGCTCGTTATCATGCCGCCGGGTGCAAAAAGCATATTCTGAGCCCCTGAAAGCGGTCAGCCTGTAGATACCGGTTACCGACCCGTCTGATACAGCCAGGCTGGCTGAGAATAAAATAGACGGTAACCGGATTAATCCTGCGCCTCGTTAACATTGCGTCCTGTTCAGGCAAATGCGTGTGCCTTTTTACGCCACCAGCGCCACTGCCCGGATTGGCGAAGCCGATGCCCCTTTAATCCTGAGCGGCAATGCCATGAAAATAAATTCGGAAGGCAAGGCTTGCAGGTTAGCCAGATTCTCAATGATCAGGCAATCAGAGCCGAGAACGGCAAGATGAGCCGGGTGTGCTTCATTACTGTATCTGTCCAGCGACATGGCATCTGTACCGAAAACAGTAACGCCTTTTTCAATCAGATAATGTGCACCTTCGCCTGACAAACCCGGCCAGTTTTGCAAAAATGGCGCCTGGTTTGGACGACAGCGCCACTTCTGATCATAACCCGTCCGAAATATCACAATATCTTCTGCAATGATTTTCCCTTTATCAGCTTCCCATGACTGGATCATTTCTACAGTGATGTCACTGTTCTCTGCCAGATGTGACATATCCAGGCAGCGTCCCCGTCCGGTGAGCTGGCGCACATCGACCTGCTCAATCGTTTTGCCACCTTCAATGAAATGAACAGGCGCATCCACATGAGTACCGCAATGATCGCCGAGGCTGAGCTGACAGTTATAGTTGCCATCACCAGCAATGTAGTCTTCGGCACGGCTGCAGAAGAATTTTCCATGCGTTGGCCAAACGGGCATGAACTCTTCATAGAGATGGTTTAGCTCAATAAGTTTATGGTGACGTAATAACGTGATCAGATCGCTGGTCATATCAGGCCTTTTTTAACGTTACGGTTTCTTTAATGAACCAAAGTGGAATACAAGAGAGGAGTAACACCGCGACAATCACCAGATAGTGCACGGTGAAACCGTAGCTGTGGATAATCCAACCGCTAACGGGCGCGACCAGAATACCGGCGATGCCAACCGCGAGGCCGATCATCAATCCCATGCTGGACGCGGCAGCACGAGGAGATGAGTCGATAAGCAAAGCATAAGCCACGGGATAAGGTGAGTTGCGAAACAGGCCCCAAAAGATAAGAATGGCCCAGCCAAGCGTAGCGGAATGGATGAACATGCACAGCGCCGCTGCCAGAACCCAGCCCGTAATAATGATACCCAACGAGCGCTTACGCCCTTTCACATCAGAGAAGCTGCCCCACAGAATCTGTCCAATCCAGCCGGTCAATCCCGATGCACCAGAGATGATTGCTGCGGTCGAGAGATCGAGTCCAACTTCACGCGTCAGTTGCAGCGTCAGAAAGTTAGCTATCCCCATCTCTGCCCATGTAAAACCAAAAATCAGCAGAATAGCCATTTGGCAGTTACGATTTTTCAAACAGGAAGCGGCATTAGCCCATACAGAACGCTTCTCAACGGTGTTCTGCAAGGATTCGGTAACGGGCGGCGTCAGCTTGTTATCAACGATCCAGTCATTAACCTTCTGGTGATTTTTACGTGTGCCAATGATGAGTTGTGCCACCAAAATAACTAAGCCAATCAGCGGAATAAACAAAAAGGCTTCACGCCAGGTCGCAAAAGCCAGAATAGCGGCGATTAGGATAGGACCGATAAATTGCCCCAGCGGAAATCCGGTGTGATGCACCCCAATAGCAAATCCACGGTTCTCTTTCTGCCACCACTCGCCGAGCAGAGCGACGTTAATCGGTTCCGACCCCCCAGTTCCCATGCCCATAGTGACACGCAGCACCTGAAACGCTCCCAGCGTTTTACAAAAAGCAGTCGCCACACCTGAGATAATCTCCACCAGCACCGTCACGCACCAGCTGTAACAGCGCTTATGTCCGGCGCCCAACCAATCTGAGAACAAACCGAAAATCACTGCGCCGGCTAAGGTTCCAACAAAGCTAAGTGAATTGAGCCAACCCGCCTGAACTTCTGTCAGGTTAAATGACTGCATAATTGCCGGAAGCAGAGTAGGAAGAATAATCCGGTCAATTGAGTTCATCAGGATCGCAAGCGTCGTAATGACCAGCATCCACCAGGAGAGAGGGTGCGCTCTGGGCAGAAAGCGAAACAGCCCGCTGCGTGGAACGTGTTCAGCGGCAGTTGCGGTCTCTTTTGTCGGTTGTTGTGTCAGTTCAGATGAGGGAGGTGTCATATCCAGTGCCTTAGAAAAATCATCATAGTCTGCAGCCTTACCCTGATGCTATTGGCCAGGCCACGCCCTGTTTTGTCGTTATTCTTGTAATGTTTAAAATTTAATCAGCAGAGCAAAAATTAAACATGCTGATAACATAATTATCAAGACTACTACCATACAAGCGAGCATCGATTGATACTGGACCTTGATCACAGTTAATCGATAGTTGGATAAAAAAAGCACAAGAGAGATCACATTGTTTAGGCAGAACGGTGAGGTGTCCTGATCGGTTTACTCGTTTTTTTATAAAAATTTAACCGTTTGCAGGGTTATGCATGCAAACCAATGCCTGGATTTTTCGCGGCATAAATCCGTTGAATACACCGAAATAGGATGTGAAACAGTACCGCAACAACTCTATACGGCATTAACCCGCAAGATGATTCAGCGATGACCCGCAAGCTAAGCAGGGCTATGCACCCTATTCTGGCGGAGCTGTTTTCCTGTTGGAGATGCGCTAATATTTTTCGGGCGTTAATTAACTCAATGCGAAAGGGCGTCAGTGCATAGGCAATGAGCGAGGTCGCGCTCCCAGGAACAGACACAACCCTGCCTGCAGTTAAGTCATCCCTTTTGCATATCCTCCCAGCTTAAATCAAAACGCATGAGGTATTTACGCAATCGGTCCGCATCGTTTGGCTGTTTTTTCTGTTGGCGGGAGATGGCGAAGAGCCTGCGGCCAGCCTCTGAAAGCGAGGCTGAGCGCCGGCAAACGTCAATAACCGTTTCCAGCTGCTTTTGATCAAACAGATCGATCTCATTATCGACTGGCAATGCCACCAAAGATTTCTCTTCTGTATGCCAGTTTGCCTGCAAACGGATGATCTCTTCATCCACCAGCGCGACTGTAATGCGTCCGTTTTCTGCCAGCGTTGCCATACGCGCTACGCTGGCACCGAGTTCACGAAAATTGCCCCGCCAGACGGCGTCATCTGAGTTCGCAAAACGCAGGTAATGGCCACGCGCGTCCTTATCGAAGCGTACCTGACTCTGCTGGTCGCGCATGAAGCGCTGAAGTTCGTACTCGATGTTAGGTTCAATGTCTTCACGGCGTTCGGCAAGGCCCGGCAGGCTAAATGTCCACATATTGATGCGGGCGTACAAATCTTCACGAAAGCGCCCTTCTCTTACCCATTGCCGCATATCCCGATGCGTGCCCGCGATCAGCTGGAAATCGCTGCTGACCTCACGGTCCGCACCAAACGGGAAGAAGCGCTTCTCTTCGATCGCACGCAACAGCATGGCTTGTTCATCGAGCCCTAACTCTGCGATTTCATCCAGGAAAAGGATGCCGCCATCAGCCTCACGCAGTAATCCCATGCGCGCAGCCAGTGCGCCGGTAAATGCCCCTTTGACATGGCCAAACAGCGTCGACATGGCGTTATCGCCGCGCAACGTAGCGCAGTTTACTGCCACAAATTTCCCTTTGACCTGATGACGGGACTGCCGCAACCGGAAGATACGCTCTGCCAGAAAAGATTTCCCTGCCCCCGTGGGTCCCGTTAAAAGAATAGGTGCATTTGATCGCTGCGCCACACGTTCGATTTGTTCGATAAGCACGTTAAACGTGGGATTGCGGGTTTCAATACCTGATTTAAGAAATGAAACTGAGCTCTGCTGCTCATGCTGAAAGCGACTGGTTAATGTGGCATAACGACTCAAATCCAGATCAATGATCGAGTACACGCCTTCTGGCGTTACTTCGCCCTTTAGGCCCGGTCCGGTCTGCAACAGGCTGGCTGGCAGGTAATGCGCTTCTGTCAGCAGGAACCAGCAAATCTGCGCCACGTGAGTCCCTGTGGTGATGTGCACCAGATAATCTTCGTTCTCAGTATCAAAGTGATAACGGCTGGCGAAATCAAGAAATGCACTGTACACCTCTTCAAAATCCCATGGGTCGGCAAGACTGACTGCATGCGGTACGACCTGCGTCTGCGGCGAGACCTCTCCAATATCTTCTGCCAGTCGTTCCGCCAAACTGATGTCACCCGGCTGGTGTAACAACTCGAAGCGGTCAATGGGTAAATCCGCGTGCTGGCACAGTGCCACGCTGGGACGCCATTTGGTCCAGCGATGCTGACGTTTGCCGCGCCTGTCAAGTTGAGTGCCCAGAACGCCAATCACGACTCGTCGCTTCATGCCTTATCCTCTAAGATAAATTCTTATTTAATAAGATAAGAATATCTCTCCAAATTATCCAAGACAAATCCGCTCATTTAAATAAAAAACATTAAAATCAGTAATTTATTCATATTTTTACATGAATATAATTTCTGGCACGTTATTCGCTATGTATAGAGTCACTGATACTGCAAAAGAAGAAGAAAATGAAACCTCAATTTGAAGTACTCAATTCTGTCTCGGGTGCGCCGATAAAAATGTGGACACAGGGCGTGCCGGTAGAGCCTGAAGCCAGACAGCAGCTGCTTAACACGGCCAGCATGCCCTTTATTTTTAAACATATGGCAGTCATGCCCGATGTACATCTGGGCAAAGGCTCAACGATTGGCAGTGTAATACCGACACGTGGCGCCATCATCCCGGCGGCAGTAGGCGTAGATATTGGCTGTGGCATGATTGCCGTGCGCACCTCACTGGTTGCAGCCGATCTGCCCGACAACCTGTTGGGACTGCGCAGCGCCATCGAAAAAGCCGTACCCCATGGTCGCACCAGCACCCGAAGCAAGCGGGATAAAGGTGCCTGGCACGACACGCCAGCCGACGTTGATGCGCACTGGGCAAAACTGGCGTCCCGGTTTAAGCATCTGACGGACAGGTATCCACAGCTGCTGAAAACCAATAACCACCAGCATCTGGGTACGCTTGGCACAGGCAATCACTTTATTGAGATCTGCCTTGATCAGGCTGACAGGGTATGGGTAATGCTGCACAGCGGCTCGCGCGGGGTGGGTAATGCCATTGGCACACTGTTCATCGCACTGGCACAGAAAGACATGCAGCAGCACATCGCTAATCTTCCGGATCGTAACCTCGCCTATTTCAGTGAAGGGAGTCGTCATTATGAGGATTACCTGGAAGCGGTGGGTTGGGCACAGGATTATGCGCATCACAACCGCGAGGTCATGATGAATCGCGTACTGGCAGCCATGTCCGCCTGCATAACTAAACCGTTTGCCACGCATCAGGAAGCGGTGAACTGCCATCATAACTACGTGCAGCAGGAGCAGCACTTCAATGAGCAGGTGCTGGTTACGCGTAAGGGTGCGGTGTCCGCGCAAAAGGGACAGATGGGCATCATTCCTGGTTCGATGGGTGCAAAAAGTTTTATCGTGCGCGGCCTGGGAAATGAAGAGAGCTTTTGCTCCTGTAGCCACGGCGCAGGACGCACCATGAGCCGTACTGCCGCTAAAAACCGCTTTACCCTTGACGATCAAATACGTGCTACAGCCCATGTGGAGTGCCGTAAAGATCGTGACGTGATAGATGAAATACCTATGGCCTACAAAGACATTGATGCCGTCATGGCAGCGCAATCCTCACTGGTAGAGATCGTTCATACGTTGCGTCAGGTGGTGTGTGTAAAAGGATAAAAGGGAGAACAGGATGAATATAAAAACAGGATTACACGGCGTTGATGAAACCATGCGCGAGCGCGTTCGCTGCGTCCTGCAACAGATAGAGGCCGAGTACGACGTACGTGTGCTGTTCGCCTGTGAATCAGGCAGTCGTGGCTGGGGATTTGCGTCACCGGACAGTGATTATGATGTGCGTTTTCTCTACGTGCACAAACCGGAGTGGTACTTGCGTGTTGAATCGCCGCGAGACGTTATCGAAAAACCGATAGATACCGAACTCGACGTCTGCGGCTGGGAGTGGCGAAAAGCGTTGGGTCTTCTGAAGCGTGCCAACCCGACCCTTATCGACTGGCTGGATTCACCTGTTATATACCGGCAGAACGACGATGTAATGGCTCGTGTGAATGCAGTTAGCGATCGTTTCTTTTCACCGGAGCGCGCGCGCTGGCACTACCGGTCTATGGCGCACAAAAATTTTCGTCACTATCTGCAGTGTGATGAAGTCAGGCTGAAAAAGTATTTTTATGTCCTGCGTCCTTTGCTAGCCGTGCGCTGGATAGAAGCGGGTAAAGGTGCACCACCCATGCGCTTCGATCGACTGCTGCAGGGAACAGTGCATGAAGGACCGTTGCTGCAGGAGATTGCTGAGTTGCTTACCGCGAAACAGCGCGCCGGGGAAGCGCAATATGGACCCCGCCGGCCCATTCTGCACGCTTTCATCGAAGCAGAGCTGGCACGAACTGAAGCAACACTTGCCCCGGTACCTGGCAAGCGCGATGACGCGTTGCTGGACGCACTGCTGTTTGAAACAGTACTGGGACATCACGCATAACAGGGAAGGGATATGAAAAACTGGCTTAACCGGTTTCTGGGAAAAAAAACACAACATACCTTCCCGGTGGTGTGGGATACACAATTGGCATCGATCTATGCACGTCTTGAGCAGGCCTGTAATCAGCCACAACCACTGGCATGGGATAACAGCGTTTTAGAGAACCAGCCGTTAGGTGATTCAGATGAAGCGTTTTGGGCGCCGGGTGCGCTTGAAGGCACGATGATTTACCACTTCGGTGTAGGAAGTGAAGGCCCAAGTGCAGAGGACATTCTCTCTGCGTTGCAAAAGGTGCTTGCAAAACCGGACTTAACGGCAATGCAGGCGCTGTATGACCTGATAAATCATGACTCACCACTGCATTACATTGATGACCTGTTGAAAGCCATCTCAGATTCTCGTGATCTGCGAGCGGATAAGCTCAATGAGCTGGTGTTATTACTCTGCACCCAGAGCCCGGATCGTAATGCGGTAAAATTTGCCATGGCGGTTTTGGCCTTCTTTCCACATCCGCGCAGTGTTGAGGTATTGCAGGTGCTGGCAAGCCATGATGAGTTTACGCTGTATGGTGTTGTCGCGCTGCGCGCGATGGTCGAGCCAGAGCAGTATGCTGATATCTGGTTTGACATGGCGCTACGGGTCAACGGCTGGGGACGTATTCATCTGATGGAGCGTATGCCAGACACAATGGATAAAACGATTTGTGACTGGCTGTTGCGCGAGGGCTTCGCCAATTCAGTCATGAATGAGTACACCGCGGTGAACAGTGCGGTACGCGGAAGGCTGGCGGATGCGCTGGCAACGGAACACGACGATGCCCTTCTGTTGGGTGCAGCGGAGATGATTTATGCGCTGTTAAACGAAGGTCCGGTTCCCGGTATGTCAGTTTACGATGATGGCGCTAAAGTCTGCCTGCTCTATTTACGACATGTTCTTGCCTATCAGCCCGCTCATCCCCTGCACTATCTCACAGCCAGCCGTATCAGGAAGTGGGCACAGAGTGAGGAATCAATGGAGACAGACCTTTCCTCACAATTAGTGGCAATAAGCGCCGGAGTACTGGCGTTAACGATTTGGGATAAGGTGATTAAACTGGCTCTGGCAGGCGACGAAGATTACGCATTCAATCTTGCTATTGAAGTGTGCCGCGCTCGTCAAGAGGATCCCTTCCCTGCTCTGTTTGCACGCCAGCGCGATAATCCTGAGTCAACCCTCTGGTACCAATTGATGCAAACAGAGGACGCAGACCAGGCCAGCCGCGTATGCAGTCTGGCAGAAGCACAGTTTGATCTTAAGGCGATTGCGAGTGGGCCGACGCTGAGCAGCGGCATGGGCCCGAAATGGAATTCTCAACGTCATCTGGATTCGGTATTACAGGAAATGAAGCGCTTCCCAGAAATGGGATGGCCTTTACTAGCAGCTGCACTGCGGAGCCCGGTGATCAGAAACCGTCAGATGGCGATTAACGCTCTCGAAGCGTGGCCCTCTGACAGCCTGTCAGTTCATCGTAAGTACATTGTAGAATGCGCTAACGGTGAGCCTCACGAAGAGGTGCAGCAGCGTCTGAAAAGTTTGCAGGAACGGTTCAATTAAATCCGCTTCAAAAATGGCAAACCCGCGTTTTAGCGGGTTTTCGCTTTATCCGAAAAAGCCATCCACTGCATCATTCCACTCTTGCTCTTCTGTTATTAGCAGTCAGCAAAAAGCCACCCCAGCAGCATCTGATTCTGACGTCGAAATAAGCCTTAGCTGTAGCGATTTCCGCAAAAAGGAATTGGGAATTTCAGTCTGAAATAAATCATAAAAAGTCTTTTAAAACAAAAACTTATAACTGAAAACTTGCAGGGATTTTTTTTAATCTTTAGAGATGCAAAATTGTCTCTAATTTTAAATCATTCAACTATCCGCGATAACGTGCAAAGGGGAGGGGGCTTGAATAGGCACTAAACTAAGTTCGTTTTAATTCAGCTGCCATTTAAACGTTGCAGCTCAAGACAGATACTCGAGATAACAAATGAGATGCTCTAAGGTTCTGACCTGCTCTCCATTGATTAATACCTCACGATGTCAGTAATGTCTTTATCAGTAACATGAGGGCATCTCCGTGAAGAAGCGTTTTTACAACGAACAATGCATCCGTATTCTCCGCGAAGCCGAAACCCCGATTTCCGCCCGTAATCACACCATCTCAGAATCGTGCTGTCACTAAGTTATCCTGCAACGATAAGAACCGATCTGAGTCATGAATTTACATGTCGGGCACAGGTCAATAGGCTTATGAACATGCCTTGACGCTGCGGTTAAATCAGTCTGTTAAGCCAATACAGAATGGGTTCAGCGACAGCATTCACATCAGGAAATGATTAAAGACTGGCGGCAGGAAAATAACGTATGCAGGCCACATTCAGCACTGAATTTTCAGACGTCATCAGAGTTTGTAGTGGGCTGGCGAAACGGAGAATTTGAAAGTAAACACACTACCATGAGTAACTGGCGGCTCTGTCTAATACCAAGAGCAGGCAGAACCTTCATGCCCGCGCTAAAAACAGTGTGTTAAGTATGAATTGATTACATGAAGTAAATCGAGCGAGCCTTGGAGCCAGGCAACGAATTTCTCATTCCAGCTCCCACTGACTGCAAGGCATAAGATGCGTTGACTAAAAGCTCCATTACTGTGGCTTTCAGGTGACATGGGGCTAAATGTAAAAAATACGTTTTAGTAAAACTGCATTCAGATGCTTCTTTCAATCTTTTAATGATTAGTTGTAGGTTCTGACGTGCTGATACATATCGATTGCGTATCCACGGCTTCCCGCATCCTTCCTGTGAGTCTGCTTTTTACTTATCCCCGTTATCAACAGGATAGATCCAGTAATACGATCTTAATACGATCTAATATCGATCCAAAAAAGCCTAAACGATCCCCGCACCTCTGCAGCCCTTGCTGTGTCTGGCTTAAATGGCAATTGAGGTTATCCGTCATATGCAAAAAATTATCAGTCGTATGCATTTGGTTACTGTTCGTATGCTTTAGGTTATCGGTTATATGCTCTTTGATTTCCACTGGTATGCTGATAAGGTTATCCGTCGTATGCAGCGTAGAATTCACCTGTTGATAAACGGAAGTTGTTTATGACCAAGAAAGTCAATGACTTAGATAGCATGACTGATGAAGTGAATAAAAAGACGGGTGAACTTGTCCACCTCAATCCTACGGCTAACGCAACGGTTCAGCCGGTCGCCTTAATGCGCCTTGGGCTTTTTGTTCCCAATACCGATCATGCAAAATCTAAATCCTCAGTGAGCACGGTTAAATCGACCGTGGATGCATTTGAGGATCTTTACCATCTGGAAGTGGTTAAGCGGGAAGGCTACAAGGATATCTCTATTCGTTCCGAACGGCTTGATATGGCCACTGACTTTCGGGTGTGGTTAGGGATCATACGTTCCATCTACGATAATGGCAGTTTCGCAGGTAAGCTGAAAATGCCATTCACAAAGTTTCTACAGAACTGCGGGTTCGATTCGAAGCGCTCTAACAAAGACATGAAGAAGCGTATAGATGAATCCCTTATGCGTTTACGTGGCGTGACGATACAGTTCCGTAATGAGACCGGCTCTCTTACAACAGGTCTTGTAAACAGCGCGCATTACAGCATGACAAAAAATGAAGTCGAGATAGAAGGCGATCCTCGTCTTACTGACCTCTATCAGATGGACTATAAGGTTTATCTGCGTCTCAAGGCAATTGACCACCTTCCCCGTAAAGAATCTGCCCAGGCGCTTTACACGTTCATTGAGAGCCTACCGAAAAATCCAGCTCCGGTTTCAATGAAACGCCTTCGGGAAAGATTACGCCTGAAATCGCGCATTGCTTATCAGAATCATATTGTTCGTAAAGCCCTGGCTGAACTGAAGGAAATCAATTATCTGGAGTACAGCGAGTTTAAGCGCGGGAGATCGGTATATTTCAATATCACAAAGAGAAATCCGAGCTTAGTGCCTGATAAAGCCTTAAAAATGAATGATGCCTATGCTGCTGAACCTCAAATTCTTGATGAGGCAATGATATCTAAGATCAGTAAGCTCAAGGATTCAGGTTTTACAGAGGAAGAGATTGCGAAAATCCTGATCACCCTCGATAGCAAATGACCAGTAACCAGCGTTAGCATACGACTGCCAACCTTTCAAAAATAATGAGCTTATTCAATTAATTATGAATCAGCTCATTAGCATAATTTCATTTCTCATGAATGCTTAGCTGACTTTCGGCTCGTTCCTGGTTCCTTTTTAAACTGACACCTGCATACGACTGATAACCTTTAACGTAATCTCTTCTGTTAGAGCATACGACGGGAAACCTTTGCGGATTCAGTCATACCTCAGACAACATGAAAATGGTGCTGATTACACTTTTCTTTTATATAAAAAACCATTTAATCTATTGAATTTATTAAATTAAAGTTTAAGCGGTGGGTAAAAAGATGACCACAGCGCTGTGGCTAAGCGCTTAGCAATATGTTTTTGAAATTGCATATGGCTGATAACCCTCGCGCATACGACTGATAACCTTCTCTCAATCCTCGCCAGTCAGATACTTCATAGCCCCGCCTGAATAACAGGAATATGCATACGACCGAAAACTTTCTGCATGCGACCGATAACTACCAGCATATTACCGATAACTTTCCCTGATGCCCTTTTTAAGGATAATCCACCCTACCAACCCTCTCATTGAAGCCTTTTCGAGCATACAAGTGATAACTTCTGCATACGACTGGAAACTTTTTTTGCGGGAGATAAGCCTATTTCGAGTCCTTTGTTACAGCAGCAGACTATGACCAGAGAGTTTCTTACCTAAGCAGTGTTTTTCATTGGTAGGGCAGGGCTATTACACAGTAATTAGCATACGACTGATAACGTTTGGGCCAATCGTCAAGGTTCGTTGTTGGCATCAGAAGTTAGAGGGTTGGCGCTCTGCGCTTTTCCAGCCTGAGCGGAGCATACGAATGGAAACCTATGCATTACGCAAAACTTACTTACCAGGGAGTAGACCAAATGATTTTTATAAAAATAATGTTAAATTGATGATTTATCTAAAAAATATTCAACAGGAACACATCATTGGGCATTAAAATCTAATCCAGAACAGACGACCACGGTAAAAAAGAGATGCTTAGCCTGAACCTCTAGCATATGACCGATAACCTTTAACCCTTTTCCGTGGCCATGCTTACTCAGCAACTCAACAAAGATCAATCTTAGGAGCCCGGTACAGGTGATAAGCCAAGCTAAACCCTAAGCTGTCGGTGACAAAACTTATTGCTTTGTACAACTTTTTCCTGAATGTCGAAATTTATTGCACATGACAATACTGTGTGTACACTGACGGAAAATTTGCCAATGGAGTAGCGGGATGAAAAGCAATTACGGTGGCGTAGACGAGACGGCTCGCAGGGCAAATGCCATGCTGCGCAGCATGAGCGATGACATTATCGATAAACGCCAGGAATTTGGCCTTGATCGGTACTATCAGACTTTCACCCGTAACTCTGTGGCAAATATGCCTAAGCTCAGTCGTCGAGCCGTTGAGCAGGCGATAGAAGAGATGGAAGCGAAGGGACATTTGTTCGGAAAAAAGGATGCGGGCAATGCCAAGCATTACGCGCTGACCGTTCAGGATGTGGTCGATATTTATGCGCATCGTAAGGTGCCGAAATATCGTGACCTGCATGAAGGCGAAGGCCCGTTTGTGATTTTCGTGGTTAACCTGAAAGGCGGGGTATCGAAAACCGTGAGTACGGTAACCCTTGCCCACGGGCTTCGCGTTCATCCAGATTTGTTACAATATGACCTACGTAACCTTGTGATTGACCTGGATCCACAGGCATCCAGCACGATGTTTTTGAATCATACCAACAGCATCGGTTCAATCATGGAGACCGCAGCGCAGGCCATGCTTAATGACCTGGATGCTGAACAACTTCATAAAGATATTATCCAGCCCACTATCATTCCGGGTGTCGATATCATTCCCGCCTCCATTGATGATGGATTCGTGGCTAGCCAATGGAACGACCTTGTTCATGAGCATCTACCTGGCGTGCTGCCCTCAGAGGTTCTGCGGCGTAATATCATTGATCGGGTCGGTAAAGATTATGATTTTATCTTTATCGATACCGGGCCGCATCTCGACGCCTTTATGCTAAACGCTATTGCCGCCAGCGATCTGCTTTTAACGCCGACGCCACCAGCTCAGGTCGATTTCCACTCCACTCTTAAATATCTTACTCGCTTGCCAGAGATGCTTGAGCAGCTGGAAGAGGAGGGCATTAATCCGCGGATTAAGGGCAACATCGGCTTTATGTCGAAGATGACCTCCAAGCGCGACCATGAAATGACGCATGGCCTGGCTCGGGATGTTTTCACTTCTTATATTCTGGACGCCACATTACCCCGCTTAGACGGCTTTGAGCGCTGTGGAGAGACTTTTGACACCATCGTCAGCGCCGATCCGCAATCCTACCCAGGGAGCGCGGAGGCACTGAAAAATGCAAAACGTGAAGCTGAACGGTTTACACAAGCGGTGTTCAAGAGAATTGAGTTCGTAAGGGGTATCAAATGACAAAAGTAATGAAAAAGATGGGCCGTACGCTGGGCAATTCAAATTTCTCGAAAATGCTGAGTGAGACGGAAGGCGCTCGGGTATTCGTACTGAAATCAGGTGCCGAAGCACGCTTCGTTCTCACAAAAATCTTGCATGATGATATTGAAGCCCAGACCTATGTAGATGCCTCGGTTAACGGTCGGGACCAGTCGTTAGTTACGCCTGAATCCGTTAGTGATATTGCCCGTACCATTAAGCTGCAACAGTTTTTTCCTGCAATTGGCCGGGAGATTGATGGTCGTATTGAGGTACTGGACGGTTCCCGCCGCCGCGCAGCGTGTCTCTATAATGGTACTCCTTTTGAAGTGCTGGTAACCAAAGATGATCTTGATTTAGCCGATGCGCGCCAGTTAGCGAAAGATATCCAGACAGCTAAAGAACATACGCTGCGAGAACTGGGAAAGCGCCTTCAACTGATGTATCCGGAAGGTATGAATCAGTCGGATATTGCCAAAGCCGAAGGACTTTCCGCTGCAAAAATAACCCGCGCATTTCAGGCCGCAGCGGTGCCTGATGAAATGATCGCCGTGTTTCCCTCAGTGAGTGAGCTTTCCATTACCGATTATCAGGCATTACTCGATATCGCAGACAAAGCTAACGTTCAAAATATTGAAATAGGGGAGTTGGTTGACAGCGTACGCAACCGAATTGAAAACGGGATTGCACTCGATTTCGACGATCCAACAAATAAAACCAAAATTATCGGCTATTTTCGTGCGGCAAGTGCTGGCAGGAAAGCCTCGAAAGTAGATAAAAAGATTGTCACTGAGAAGATGGGAGAATTTGCTGATAAAAAGCAATTTGCTCGTAAGAAAGTTGATGCTGAAAAGCGATTAGTCACCTACGAGTTCTCACGCTTACCGGCTGCTTTTCAGGCTGAGCTTGATGTGGCTGTTAAAAAAGTGATTGAGAAAATGCAGTCACAGGAGAAATAAAAGCTTTTAACCTTTTAAATCTCATACACGATGGGCCACAAAGCTGCGCTTGCAGATGAAGTGGTCCTTTTTCTATGCCGTGTAGCAAAGTCATATCCAGTGAAAACATTTCCCAATGATTTTTTCACTTAACACCATGTTTTTGAAGATTAAAGTATTATTATTTCAGTCTGAAATTCCCCGAAAATTTCAAAGGAAATTGAACCTGACGGCATCGTATTTATGTTAGTTGAAAGCCAATAAAGGCAAACTTTATCAACGCATATTGGATATGAGATTGACTCATTGGCGTTCATAGAATGAACACGGTTTTACCAAGAAACGGTATCAGGACATGTTTTCACTCGTAACAATCCTCAAATCAACATTGCCATCTGAATAGGTATCAGGTTTATAACCTTGTTCAAGATGCCTGAGCATAATATGTATGGCTGAGGTAGCATGATGATGAGCATTTTGATCAAGCGTATAGTCAAGTTGATCACTTTCTAATAATTGACGCGTTACTGATGAAAGTTCATGGGTAATATAAAGACATGATTTATCTAAGTGATAATGACGTAGTATTTTGCTTATATCACTATTTCCCGTACCAGTATTATATAAGCCAATAATATTGTCGTTCCGTTTCAAAACCGTATTTAAAAGTGATCGAATTTTGTCAGGCTCATCCTGTCCAGCAAGCACCTCATGAAGTGCCAGATGTGGAGCGCGTTGTTCAATCATATCTCGAAAGCCTCCAACACGCTGAATATGTGCATGAAAATCAACACGCCCGCTGACCATGATTATGGTACCTGGCGTGGTGCGGCTCTTACTCATCAATAATCCCGCAGTTCGACCGGCCTGGTATTGATTGATACCTACATGGCAAAGCCTATTGGCATTGGGTAGATCGGTCGCGAGTGTAATCACAGGCACACCTTTTTCCATGCAGTATGTGAGCGCTTCGTAAATTATCGGGTAGTTATGTCCAAAAACGATTATTCCATCACGGATGTTACTGCTTTGTTTGATTTTTTTGGCAAGCTTATCGGGCTCAGATTCTGGGACTAAGGTACGATGAAGTGTTATTTTACGATAGCCAAGGTTATTCGCGACCAAAGCAAATTCTTTTGCTAACTGGCGAAAGAAAAAGGATTCAAGGCTGCTCAAAAACACTTCAATTTGCCAGGGATGACTGTTTTCTTCAGGTAATAAGCGCTGAAGGCCGGCAGCACGAGCCGCTATTAACACTTTACGAACTGTTTCAGGTTTTACTCCGCCGCGCTCATTTAACACCCTGTCAACCGTGGCGATTCCAACACCCGCTTTTTCAGCCAGCATTTCCAGGGTTACTTTTTTCATTTTTTCTCCACAACGGTGCAAAAGGAATCAGGAATTGATTTTTAAATGTACAGAGCAAAGCTTATTATTATCCTAAGCACAAACACTCAAATAAGTGAATAGATGCCGCCAAGACACCGAGTATTTTTTCAGAGCGTTCATATATTACTCATGATGGAAAACCATCAAGAAACTCCTTTGAAACTTAAGGGGAAGTCCTTAGCATTGCGCCGCTGTTAAATTTTCTTTAAGAAAACTTTCGAAAATGTAAACAATAAAAATATATAAGTCGGAAGTTTAGAATTAAAAATACCTCATGGAAATGTTCCGCTTTCAGCGGTTCCCTAATCAATTTAGGCAATTTGTGATTGTTCTTTTAATTAGTCCATTTTGATGTGACCAATTCAATAGCAGGGATAATATGAAACGCAGAGAATTTCTCACTTCCATGACGGCGCTGGGAGTGGCCTCTTCTATACCTACAGTTGCTAAAGCTGATGTGATTAATGGCGGCCAGCCCTGGCAGCCAGGTCAAGTAAATACCCCGCCTCCACCTCCAAGACAAGGAGGATTGCAATATTTAACACCCCATGAATTTGCAACCGTTGGTGCTATTTCTGAGCGCTTTATTCCTGCTGATGAAATGAGTATCAGTGGTAAGGATGCGGGCTGTGCGATCTTCATTGATCGACAACTTGCAGGCGATTATGGCAATGCCGTAGCCGTGTACCGTCTAGGGAAGTTTGTGAAAGGCACACCAGAGCAGGGGCCGCAGTCTGCGCTGACGCCTGCTCAGCGCTACCGACTTGGCATTGCCGCATTGGATCAGGCTACCCAAAAACAATACGGCAAAGCCTTTGTTGATTTATCGGGTGATCAACAGGACAACGTTTTAACAGCAATGGAAACGAATCATATCAATTTGGGTGAGGAAGTTGAGACCAAGGTATTTTTCGAATTACTGCTTCAAAACGTCCGCGAAGGGTTCCTGTCCGATCCTATTTATGGCGGAAATAAAGATATGGCTAGCTGGAAAATGATTGGTTTTCCGGGCGCGCGTTATGACTTCCGCGACTTGCTCGCTAAGAAAGGGCAAAAGCTCAAAATCATCCCAACCAGCCTGATTGATAACACCCTTTAATTCACCGACGCTATTGTTGCGCAAGTACGAGTTTTAAAATGAAAAATATTCGACCAAAAGCTGACGTTGCCATCGTCGGCCTGGGATGGTGTGGCTCTTTAATCGCCGAAGAGTTAACACGTGCTGGTTTAAATGTCGTCGCTATTGAGCGCGGGCCATGGTTTGAAACCGCAACTGATTTTCCCCCTTCGATTGATACTGACGAACTGCGCTGGGATACCCGCCGCAGCATGCTACTGCCACCCGCCGTTGAAACCACAACGTTTCGCAATAACACAACGCAAACCGCACTGCCCTCCCGTGACTGGAACCTGAATGAGCTGGGATATAACGTTGGCGGTTCTGGAACACACTGGGCGGGCATGGCATGGCGCTTTACGCCTTTCGACTTTGAGCCCTACAGCCAAACTGTAAAGCGCTACGGTAAAAAGCAGATTGCTAAAGGCATCATTCTTCAGGACTGGGGAGTGACCTATGACGAGCTTGAACCATTCTATGATCGCTTTGAACGTATCGCAGGTGTTTCAGGTAAAGCGGGAAAACTCAACGGCGAAATTGTTCCAGACGGCAACCCATTTGAGGGCAACCGTAGCACTGAATATCCTTTGCCGCCGCTTGAAGGCATGCGCTTAACCGATATTTTTCGTGACGCGTCAAAATCTCTGGGCCTGAATCCCTTTATGGTTCCGGCAGGCCAGGCTTCACGCGCTTATGTGAACCCGTTGGGTGTCAGGATGGGACCTTGTACCTATTGCGGTTATTGCCTCTACTATGGCTGCGGTAACTTCTCAAAATCTAGCCCTAATGCCTGTGTTATTCCGGCTTTAATGCAGCGTGAAAATTTCACCGTACTGACTGATTCCGCTGTAGTGCGTGTTAATAAATCTGCTGACGGCAAGACTGCTACTGGTGTGACTTATCTTGATAAAAATAAAAAAGAGTGGGACCAACCCGCTGACATCGTCATCCTTTCTGCCTTCCAGATGCAGAACGTCCGCCTGTTGCTTCTCTCTAAAATTGGTAAACCTTACGACCCTGTAAGCAAAACGGGTGTAGTAGGGCGAGCGTACAGCTTCCAGACGGTATCTGGTGCCAGCTTATTCTTCGAAGATGAAAACTTAAATCAGTACATCGGTGCTGGGGCACTTTCACAGCAAGTTGATGACTGGAACGGCGATAATTTCGATCACACCGGGATGGACTTCATTGGTGGTGCCGGCATTTTGGTTGTTGCACGTGGTGCCAGGCCCATAGGCAATGCTGATGTTCTTCCTCCGGGTACGCCGCGTTGGGGTAAAGAGTGGAAAAAGGCTTATACCCACGCGTTCCAGAATGGCACGTTCATCTTTGGGCAGGGCACCAGTTTCTCTCATGAGGATTACTACCTCGATCTCGACCCAGAATACAAAGATGATAACGGCAATCCGCTGCTGCGTGTCACTTTTGACTACAACGATAATGATCGTCTTTCCGCAAAGTTCATCGAAGAGAAGAGTGTCGAAATTGGTAAAGCGATGGGCGCAAAAATTGTTATTGGTACCAATTCCGCGTCAGGCCATTACTCACCGTATAACTTCGCAAGTGACCACACTATCGGCGGTGCAGTAATGGGCGTTGATCCTGAAACCAGCGTACTCAACCGCTATCAGCAAAGCTGGGATATGCACAACCTGTTTGTTCTGGGTGCCTCTTCTTTTCCAAACAATGCCGGATATAACCCGACGGGCACGATTGGCGCACTGAGCCTGTGGACGGCGAAAGCCATTATCGAACAGTACATGAAGAATCCCGGCCCGTTGGTAAAGGTGTGATATGAAAAAGACAACGATTGTCGCTGGGGTTGCTGTTGTAGCTGCCACCGTTGCTGCTGCTCTATTGTGGGAAAATGGTGATACGTCATCAGATAATGTTGCCAGCACTGACGTTTTAACCAGCCAGCCTCCATCCGCCTCTGATGGCGAGTCAGTGGCGCGTGGTCGCTATGTGGCTGTTGCGGGAGATTGTATCGCCTGCCACACCGCGCCCGAAAGCAAGCAGCCATTTTCCGGTGGTTACTCAATCAGTACACCCTTTGGCGGTATCTATGCCAGCAACATCACCCCTGATGCAGAGACCGGCATTGGCAAGTGGACCGAACGCGATTTCTACCGTGCCGTTCGTCATGGCAAAGGTAAGGAAGGGGAAAACCTCTATCCAGCCATGCCTTATAATGCGTATGTAAAAATCAGCGATAAAGATATGCACGATCTCTGGATGTACATGCGGTCAGTCAAGCCAGTGAATTATAAAGTGCCAGAGACTAACCTGAGTTTTCCTTATAACATCCGTCTGGCAATGATGGGGTGGAACCTGCTGTTCTTCAAAAATCAGGGTTTTCAAATTGATACTGCAAAGTCCCAGATCTGGAACCGAGGCGCCTATTTAGTTGAAGGTCTGGAGCACTGTGCTGCATGCCATACAGCCAAAAATATCATTGGTGGTGATACCAGCGACTATCTACAAGGGAGTAACCTGGCCGAGTGGCATGCTCCCGACATCACCCCTAACACGTATACAGGCATTGGCCGCTGGAGCCAGGATCAAATCATCGATTACCTGAAGCTTGGCAGTAACCATGTTGCGGTAGCTTCTGGTCCGATGGCTGAAGCGGTAACAAATTCCACCCAACACCTGACAGATGAAGACCTGCGTGCGATTGCTGTCTATTTGAAAGCTGTTCCAGCTTCAAAGAATAAAGCGCCAGCGGCGTTATCAGTCAGTAATGCCCAAATGAAAATGGGTGAAAACGTTTATTCGGCTAACTGTACTGCCTGCCATAATAGTGATGGTAAAGGCATTCCAAACCTTGCAGCGAGCCTGGCAGGTAACTCAGGGTTGATGGCTGAAGATGCATCTTCCATTATCACAACGATTCTACAGGGTGGGCGTGGCGCGGTGACTGTCGGCAATCCTACCAGCGGTGCTATGCCAGCCTTTGACTGGAAATTATCAGATGAGCAGGTTGCAGCTGTCGCAACCTATCTGAGAAACAGTTGGGGTAATGCGGCAACGGCTGTCCCGATAGAAGATGTTACCGAAAGCCGGGAGTTACTGAAGTTAAAACCGCAGATGGCAGCCCATTAAGGTGACATGATGTCCTCATATCAGGACGACGGATAAAGCCTGACTGGTTTGATAGGCTGAGGATTTTAAAGGGTTCATTCTGGTCATGAACCCTTTTTTAATACGCAAATTTAAGTGCGGACCGTGTTGCAATGAGCATTAAAAATGATATGGCGAGACCACGATAACCGCGGCCACGCCGTAAAGCGGAGTCATACTCTAATCAGGCATAAAAAGCAGGTTTCGGCGGCATCTTAACAGGCAGAATTTCACCTGAGTTCTGGGCTGCGACACAGGCATCTGCAGCAACAGCTGCGGCATAACCATCCCATGCCGAGGGTCCGGTCATTTCACCTGAAGCCACGTTATCAATGAAGTCCTGCAGCTCTACATCGTAGGCATCAATAAAGCGTTTTTTCCAGTCAGTGAGAATGGCTGTAGACAATTTTGCTGCGCTACGCGTTTGAACGGAGACGGGTTCTGGCAGACGTGCGATACCTAATTCGCCAACAACTTCACACTGGATATCATAGCCATAATCGCAGTTCACGAAGATTTCGACATCAATGCGGGTTCCCCGGGTTGTTTCAAGCAGCACGATTTGTGGATCGCGTAAGTGTGATGAAGCATTGCGTGTTTTACGCGGGAAAATAACCTGCGCACTGACGTAATCGTCATTCAGTAGCCAACGCAGGACGTCAAGCTCATGGATTAAGGTATCGGTAATGGCCATGTCCGTGGTGTAAGCGTCACCAACGCTGGGATTACGATGCGCGCAATGCAGCATTAATGGCTCACCAATATCTCCCCGGGTGATTACCTCTTTCAGGGCACGGTACCCGCTGTCATAGGGGCGCATGAAGCCCACCTGTACCAACTTTTTACCTGCATTAATTTCAGCTTCAACGATGTTCAGACAACCCTGTGCCGTCACAGCAAGTGGCTTTTCACAGAATACTGGCTTACCTGCTTTGATACAGGCCAGCACAAACTCTTCATGGGTGGGACCCCAGGATGTCACCAAGATAGCCTGGACAGCAGTATCGTTAATGAGATCATGCGCGTTGTCGTAAATTTGCGCATCAAGTCCTAATTCATTAATCACCTGTTCGCAGTTGCTGCGGTTTATATCGTTTAATGCCACTACGCGCGAGTTTTGAAGAACCTGACTGCAACGACGGATATGTTCACGTCCAATTGCGCCGGTTCCGATAACACCAATATTAATCGTCATAAGTTTATTTCCTGTCGTTGCTATATCAATTTATTGATTCAAGAAAAGAATGCTGTTCTTAATTTCACGAGCAATATCTTCTTCAGTCCATGAGTCCATAACAGATGAGAACGGTTCAAATGCGTAAATACCGCGATAGCCCATCTGCTCAAGCCTGTTTACCTGCTCTTTGGATTTAAGAAGATCGCCTTCACTAAGCATGATGCGTTCTTCATCAGTCAGGAGGTGAGTCGCACGCGTGTCAGTCACGCCAGACAGATGCACCAGGCCAATTTGGGTAATATCAATATCCTGCTCGAAGTCATTCTCAGCATCTTCGAAGAGATGATGATGGAAGGTATCTAAAACGAGTTTAAAGGGTACACCGGCTTGTTTAATCAGGGACTGGGCAACAGTGGCAGATCTTAAAGAGCTTTGAGGAAAGCCCAGCGGCTCAACCAATCCCTGAATGCCATATTCCGCAAACAAAGGCGCGAGCGTTTTCAATGCGGAAATCGTTTCGTCATCTGAGATCTGGGTACCGTCATTAAGCGGGCACAGCACCAGGGATTCGGCACCCACGTCACGTGCATCACTCAATAACTGACGAGTCCGACTCAGAACGTCATCATTCAACTGATTAAAGGGATACACTGCGTTGATCGTGATGATTTTTATGGCAGTTTTGTCGGCCATGTTCCTTACCGCATCGCCACCTTTACCGTCAGTCACGCTTCCGCCGTTCATATCGTTGCGAAGTTCAACTTTATTCAAACCAAGCTCTTTCACCAGCTCGAAAAAACGTTCAATACTGACGGACGGTGCTATTTTTCGGTTAATGCAGAAACGGTCATAAGTGATGTTGATAGACATAAGGTATTCCTGAATGTTAATTCATTAATAGAGGGCTGGTTTTGTATTTATCAATAATTTAAAACGCTAAGGTGTGTTTTTTTATCAGCATTTCGCAGGCTTGAGGCTAATTAAAAATATATGCTTAACGCAGGAATTATATTTTATTCAGAGCAGGTTTTTTATGGTTGTAAAGCTCATAGAAATAATGCTCCACTTGCTCAAGACTTCTTCCTTTTGTTTCTGGAATAAATCGTATGACGAAAACGCTACCTGCAATCCCAATAACAGCGAAAATTAAAAACGCGCCGGCAAGGCCGAATGCGGCTAGCAGCAAAGGAAACGCCATCGAAATAGCAAAGTTGGCGATCCAGAGTGAGAACACTGCGCCTCCCATGCATATTCCACGCATTCTGGCTGGGAATATCTCTGAAAGAAGCAACCAGGTAACGGGTGAAAGCGCACCCTGCTGGAAGCAGAGAAAAATTAGCATGCCAGTGAGCACCAGATAAGCACGAAGTAAGTTAACCTCGCCAAGATGATATTCAGGCATAAAGAAGCAAATGGCACCGATGAAGAACAGGCTACAGGTACAGCCAATCTGACCAATCAGCACGAGGGGACGCCGCCCGACCTTTCCAATTAGCCAGATGCCCACCAGCGTCATAACAACCGATATGACACCATTGGAGATCGTAGCAAACAGAGCGGCATCATTACTCAGCCCAGCTGCGGTAAGCATGGTTGGAGCGTAATACATAATGGTGTTCACACCAGTAAGCTGCTGTATGGCGGCAATACCGACGCCGAGAAAGAAAATCTTCATCAACCATGGCGTGGCTAAATCACGAAGACGACCTTTACCCTGTTGTCGGTTTTCCTCGATAGTCTCTTCTATTTCTTCCAGTTCCCACTCAACATCTTCAGCAGCACGCGTTTTTTCAAGTACCTTGCGTGCTTCATTTGAGTTCCCTTTCATTACGTGCCAGCGTGGACTTTCGGGCATAAAAATCATGCCGAGCCATAACAGAACGGCCGGTACGGTAGAAAGGGCGAGCATCCAACGCCAGGTATTTTCCCCACCCCATATATCATTGAATGTTGCGTTTGAGATGTAGGCGAGCAACTGCCCTGAAACGATCATCAACTCCTGAAGGGTAACAAGCTGACCGCGTTTATTTGCCGGGGCAATTTCAGCGATGTAGACAGGCACGGTGGCGGCAGCACCACCCACAGCGAAGCCTAAAAATAGTCTTGAGGCAATCATCCATTGCACGTCTGGCGCAAAGGCTGAACCGACTGCACCCACCGCAAAAATAATCGCAAGAATGATGATGATGCGTCTTCTTCCTACGCTGTCGGAAAAATGACCCGCAGCCAGCGCGCCAAACGCGGCTCCAAATAACAGGGAGCTCGTAACCAGGCCAGTTGTGAAGGGGGTGAGTTCTAAATCACCACGCATGAAAAGTAGAGCGCCGGAAACAACACCGGTATCGTAACCAAATAGCAGTCCGCCCAACGTGGCGACGATAGCGATGATCTTAACAAACGGCTCAGTACGGGTAGCGCTGTTAGGGCCAGATGCAGGATTCGACGAGATGTAGAGTTCTTTATCCATGAAACCTCCTGGTAAAAACGGCTAAGAAACATTTAAGAATGTTAAGTAGCGCTCACCCTACCGGTATTTATATTCCGAGTTAAATATTATATGAAATTTTACTTTCATTTTGTGAGCTCAAGCATTTCATATACTTTATTTTGATGGGTTCACATCAATCACAAGTGTTGTCCGTGAATTGTTACCTTTCACTTATTATTGATATAGGCTTGCCGAGTTTTTAAGAGGTATCAGGTTTTAATGAGCCAGATAGAATCTACTTAAAATATTCAGATAAAGAGTGATGCGATCATGCATTTTTGATTAATTTAAAAAGTCCTCTAAAAAATCATCTATACACGCTTGATTGTTTTGATTTAACGATCTTCCGACAAAGATATTTGATACCAATTTTATGTGAATGCAAGAGTGTTAAATATAGTGTCTTAATTTTATAAGGTTCGGTTAATTCTACTGCGTTGCCGAAAGAAAGTAATGCTCATTGAGATCTTATAACTGGCAATAATATGTAAATCTGCGCATTCATAACGCGATGACAAATATCATTCTTTAAATTTACGTTAAGCACTGTTCTCGGAGGTATAAATCACAAAATCTACTTTGCCCTCCGCGTAGGTATCCGGTTTCTCGCCTCCTTCCAGATGACGCAGCATGAGCTCTAGTGCCAGTTGAGCATGTTGCCGGGTATTTTGATCCAGTGTTAGCGCGATACTTTGCTGAGCCATCAAAAATTCAGTATGACGCAGTAGCAACGCAATCTCGCTGGATCCCGGCCTCCTGAACAGAGGCTGCCCTACTGCAGCTAATTATTGAATTATGCGTTGTACTTCAGTACGCAATTTGAGATCAGCGATCTGTTTAGTGCGCGTGCGCTTGATACAATCATTGGCTGTGGTGTTGCAATAACGGCACCACGTACGGCTTTCCACCAAGTTGATGCTGAAATCAGACATACGATCAGCGTCGTACAACGGGTCTGGAAACTGTAAGTTCATGCCGGGTTACTCTTGCAGAAAAAATGCATGGCAATGACGTTCTTAAGACTCCCCGCGACTACATACAGACTGCGCAGTGGCTGGAGAAGCTGCATCGACAGCGCGAAGCGGAAAATATCCCTGCAAAATAAGCAGGACTGAGATGAGTTACGCGACATCAAGCGACCCGATGTCTCTGCGTGCTCATGGCAGTAGGCAAAGCGAGCGTAACGGAATGAACAGAATATCTGTACTGGCGGGTGCGGCAGCATTGGTAACTTATTTCAGGTTCATTATCAGAAGGCAAGCTGCGTTCATTTGTTGATGACCCCCCTATATAAAATAAGGGGGTAAAAAGCCGACGTTGATGCAAGTGTTTTACTGAAGCATTGTATTTAGCAACATCACACGCATGCCATAAAACAGGGGGCACGCTTGTACCCGGAAATAGAGCATGTGTTACTCGTGTATTTTGTCGGCAGGAGCAATGGACAGAAATCGCTGTTCGCATCAGGCCAGTGATTTAATCGAACCTCTAAAACCATCTTTATTTGCATTATCGATGATGTCTAAACTGGCAAATCTGCTGCGCCAGCGAGCGTTTCCACCTGCCACTCTTTATGGCTGAATGCCACATAGTAGGCTTTTAACTTTCCTCACGTAAATCTGGTCCTGCAAAAGCCAGCAGTTTGCCTGCTTCTGTGGTGCTGTATTGCTTAAAGTTATTAACAAAGAGCTGCGCCAGCTTGTTGGCTGCTTCCAGCCATTCCTTTTCCGAGTCCCAGTTATTTCGCGGATCGAGCAGGTTATTATCAACGCCCGGTATGTTGTCTGGTACAGAAAGATTAAAGACAGGAATTTCTTTATAAAGAGTATTGCTGACAGAACCGTTAAGGATGGCACTGATAATGTTGCGAGTGTTGGTGAGAGATAAACGCTCGCCTTTGCTGTTCCAGCCCGTGTTAACCAGCCAGGCTTGTGCGCTGGTGTCAGCCATTCTGGCTTCAAGCACGCTGGCATATTGTGTCGGATGAAGCAGCAGAAAGGCAGCGCCATAACAGGCTGAGAACGTTGGAGTAGGATGCGTAATACCTCTTTCTGTACCCGCCAGTTTTGAGGTAAAGCCGGAAAGGAAATGGTACTGCATTTGCTCGCGGTTCAGACGCGATACCGGGGGTAATACGCCGAACGCATCGGCCGTCAAAAATATGATGTGCGCCGGGTGGCCTGCGCGTGAAACCGGACGGACAATATTGTCAATGTGCGAAAGTGGATAGGAAACGCGCGTATTTTCCGTTTTACGACCATCAGCGTAGTCCACGCTGCCGTCTTCTCTCACAACAACATTTTCCAGTAATGCTTCGTGACGAATGGCTTTATAAATTTCAGGCTCAGCTTGCTCGCTTAAATTAATCGTTTTTGCATAGCAGCCACCTTCGAAATTGAAGATTCCGTCATCATCCCAACCATGCTCATCATCACCGATAAGCTGACGTTCGGGATCGGTAGATAACGTCGTTTTCCCCGTTCCTGACAGACCAAAGAAAAGGGCCACATCGCCATTGGCACCTCGGTTGGCAGAACAGTGCATTGATGCAATGCCACGTTGGGGAAGAAGGTAATTCATAACGGAGAAAAGGCCTTTTTTCATTTCTCCGCCGTACCAGGTGCCGCCAATCAACTGGATCTTCTCTGATAGGTTAAAAGCGACAAAGTTTTCGGAGTTGAGGCCCTGAGCCTGCCAGTTTGCATTGGTACATTTGGAACCGTTTATTACCATGAAATCGGGGGTAAACTGCTCAATTTCTTCGGCATCAGGAGTAATAAACATATTTTTTACGAAATGGGCCTGCCAGGCAACTTCGGTAACAAAGCGCACAGCCAGTCGCGTAGCAGCACTCGCTCCGCACCACGCATCAATCACATACAGTTTTTTGCCTGAAAGTTGAGAGGCGACGAGCGATTTGAGTTCTGCCCAGACTTCAGGTGACAGCGGTTTATTGTCATTACGTCCCGTTCCGGAGTTAGCCCACCATAGGCTATCGCGGGTTGTATCATCCAGGACGATATATTTATCTTTAGGCGAGCGTCCGGTGAATTCGCCAGTGTCCACAGCAACTGCACCGGAAGTGGTCATTACTCCGCGCTCGTAGCCCTCCAGTTCTGCTGAAGTCTCATGCTCTATAAGAAGATCATAATCAGGGTTATAAATCACTTCTGCTGTTTCATTTATCCCAACTGACAAAAGTGTTTTTTCAACAGCCTGCTGAATATTCATATAATTTCTGTCCCGTATACAGATGACGTCTTACTAAGATTTTTTTAAACAGAAGAATCACGTCCTATCAATTCTTTGCCGATCTTCTTGCTACTTGCTCGATTAACGAGAGATCCGATGACCAGAGTATGAGAAACCCTAATTCCACGAATAAGCTGAGCCATAAGAGCGGCTTCACTTATCGGTTATTCAACGTTTGCGACAGGGCCGGAATTTCACCAAGTCCTGCGCCTTTTACCTTCATGGATAGTTGAATATTGCGATGAAAAACGATGCTGATCGCGGCAAGCAGCGCGGGCAGGGCAAGAATAAAAAAGATGGCTGACTGACCCGGGAAAGCCCCCATTAACAGACCACCCAGTGATGAGCTGAGGATTGCGCCAATACGACCTATCCCGTGCATCCAGCTTACGCCCGTCGCACGGATCTCGGTTGGGTAGTATGCAGGCGAGTAAACCTGAAGCCCATTTTGCGCGCCGTTAATGCACATGCCGGTGATAAAAATAATCACACCCAGCGCCACGCCACTCAGTCCAAAAAGGCCTTGCGTAATCAGACAGGCACAGCCGATTAAATACACCACGCCAATAACCCATTTCGCGCGCAGTTTATCCATCAGCGCACCAACAATGATGCCTCCCACCGGGCCACCCAGCTGGAACAAACCGGCAATAATGGCGGCTTGCTCCAGTGAAATACCGCCGGAACGCATGATGGTCGGCAGCCAGCCATTCAGCAGATAAATGACGAACAGCCCCATAAAATAGGTCAGCCAGAGAATGATGGTGCCGCGCGCAAAACCGTGACGAAACAACTCTGCAATGGTGCTGTTGCGCTTAATACTGGGAGAGTTAAGGATAAAGGCACTCTCATCAGTGAAATGTCCGCCCATACGGTTCAGCAGCGCGGCAATTTGCGCACGCGGTGCCTTGCGTACCACCAGATTCAGCGCCGATTCCGGTAACAGCCAGGCAATAACCGGCAGCATGATCAGCGGCAGCGCGCCACCGAAAATCAGCACGGCAGGCCACTGATAATGAGCCAGTAACCCGGCGGCGATAAATCCGCCCAGCCCCGAACCAATATTAAAACCGCTGAACATCAACGTGATCATGATCCCTTTACGACGCTCGGGCATGTACTCTGACAATAGAGTCACGCAGTTCGGCATCACTGCGCCTAATCCTAATCCGGCAATAAAGCGCAACAGGGCCATTTGTGTGGGCGAAGCGGCATACGCACAGGCCAGACTGAAAGCGGAGAAGATCAGCACCGACAGTAAAATGACCCGCTTACGGCCATAGCGATCGGACATTGGCCCGGCAATCAGTGCACCCAGTGCCACGCCAAACATTGCCGCACCGAGAATCGGCCCCATTGCTGAGCGACTGATACCCCAGTGTTCAATCAGCGCCGGGGCAATAAAGCCCATCACGGCAGCGTCATAGCCGTCAAACATAATGATAATCAGGCACAGCACCAGTACGCGCCACTGAAAGGACGAGACGGGCCGCGCATCAATCCACGCTTTTACATTAACCAGGTTATTCGCTGTCATCGGGTACGCTCTCTTCTGTGCTACCTACGGCAGCTATCGTTGTGGTGAGAGAAAGGCAACAATCGAATAACACGTTAAGCGGGGTAAACAGCCATGTCTGTCAAAAAAGACTTTTAGAGATATGAGTTACCTTTATATTGTGATGCGTTTAACATTGTTGTTAGGTCATTAAAATGGCGCAAATGGGCATAAATAGTGAAGCCTTGCGCCTGAAACGTTTAGTGGATGTATGAGTTTCGTTTAGGTTGTGCGAGTCAGCGTCTCATCGATGCAGTCTAAGAGCGCTTTTGCCGCAGGAGAATGCAACGCCCCGCGACGAAAAGTCAGACCAATTTCACGGCGTGTGTCAGGCAGATTCAGCGCCAGAGGGGTAAGGATTTTAGCGCGTAATTCATACTCAAGCTGATGCGAAGAAACGGCTGCCACCATATCGGAATCAAGAAGTAGCCCGCGCACTATCGCCAAATCTCCGCTTTCCACTACCGGTTGTGGGGCAGACATGCCTAACGTTTTAAAGGCACGGTCCAGTAAATGTCGTGCGGGTGAGTTATCGCGCGGCAGGATCCACTGTGTCAGCTTCAGATTATCTGGGGTTAACGGTCGGCCAGCCAGCGGATGCTGCGGCCGTGCCAGTAAAATAAGTTCTTCATCGAATAAAAGCTGATTTTGAATATCCGGCACCGCGTCGTGCTGACGCAGTGCGCCAAGAATAAAATCAATATCGCCAGCGCGTAATTCAGTGATCAGCGCGCTAAAGGCGCTTTCATTGGTCACTATTTTGATACCGGGATAGCGCGTCACTAGTCGGGTAATGGCCAGAGGCAACACGCTGCTGCGGCAAAGCGGCAGCGCGCCGACATGTACTGTGCCGGTAAGGATCCCTTGCTGAGCAGCGAGATCTTCAGGTATATGCCGCATCTCGTTCAATGCGCGACTGATAAACGGGGCGATTTCTCGTCCGGCGGGCGTAGGCATCATGCCTTTGGGCGTGCGCTGAAACAGCGTTAATCCTGCTCCTTTTTCCAGTACTTTCAATGCTGCGCTGACAGCCGGCTGGCTGATACCGATTGATGTTGCCACGCTCTGAGTGTGATGGAGCTTGAACAGTTCAAGAAAAATTTGTAGCCGTCTCAGATTGAATAGCCAGATCGGCTCTGCCTCTTCACGACCGTTGTCACGCTGTTTCAGTTTGCTGAGTACCGAGGGGATCAGGTGCAATTCCTGTATAGCGCGCTTAGCTCTCGGCAGAACACATTTTCCCATTTCCGTCAGCATCATGCCGCTTGCGTGACGCTCGAATAACGGCGTGTTTAAAGTGTGTTCAAGGTCACGAATTGATCGGGTGATTGCCGACTGGGTACGAAATAATTTGTTCGCAGCCTCGGATACAGTTCCCCGTTCAGCGATCATACAAAAAGATCGTATTTGCATGATTTTTAACTGATTTTCTTCATTAGCCTTTTTCATTTTTATTGCCGAGAGTTTGAGGTCTGAATCACAACATAAATAAAAGTCATAACTGACGCAATGAAAGGCATTACCCGCACGTCAGACCGCATGTCAGGATGAAAAAAACAGCAAAATGCAGGATGACATAATGGAAAAGATCGCAAAAAAGAGTGCTTTAGTCGTCAGTGCCCACTCCGCTGATTTCGTCTGGCGTGCAGGCGGCGCGATTGCGTTGCATGCCTCTCAGGGTTACGACGTGCATGTGGTATGCCTTTCCTATGGTGAGCGCGGCGAATCAGCAAAGTTGTGGCGCAAAGGCAATATGACTGAAGCAATCGTGAAGCAGAGTCGACAAGAAGAAGCCGAAGCTGCGGCCAAAATTCTCGGGGCAAGCATTGAATTCTTTGATCTTGGCGATTATCCACTTCGTGCAGACAAAGAGACGCTGTTCCGCCTTGCAGACGTGTTCCGTACAGTCCAACCGCACTTTGTTCTGACTCATTCAGTGAATGACCCCTATAACTACGATCATCCGCTGGCCGCTAACCTGACTCAGGAGGCCCGTATCATTGCGCAGGCCGAAGGTTATCGTCCCGGTGAAACCATTATCGGTGCACCTCCGGTTTACTGCTTTGAGCCACACCAGCCTGAGCAGTGCAACTGGAAACCCGATGTTCTCCTGGATATTACGTCGGTCTGGGATAAAAAATATGCCGCCATCCAGTGCATGGCGGGGCAGGAGCACCTCTGGGAATACTATACGCGCGTGGCATTACAACGTGGTGTACAGGCTAAGCGTAACGTAGGGATCACCTCATCTAAAGTGATTAGCCACGGCGAGGGCTATCAGAGCCTGTTTCCGCGCGTAACGGAGGATTTGTCATGAGCATCGTGAATAAAAAAGGTGTAGTCGTGAGAAATATTGAGCGCGCCGAGTCCGAGTTGGTCGCACAATTTGCACGCTATGGCGTGGCGACCACGCATGAAGCGCAGGGACGAAGTGGCCTGCTTGATGTTCGTGTGCGTCCGATCCAGCAAAACCGTGCTGTTGCGGGCAGCGCCGTGACCGTGCTGGTCTCACCCGGTGATAACTGGATGTTTCACGTAGCGGTGGAACAGTGTCAGCCGGGCGATATTTTACTGGTAGCGCCTACTTCTGAGTGCCACGACGGCTTTTTTGGCGATTTGCTGGCAACGTCATTGCAGGCGCGCGGTGTGGTCGCTCTGGTTGGCGATATCGGTATCCGTGACAGCCAGACGTTGCGTGACATGAATTTTCCCGTCTGGTCGCGAGCTGTTTATGCGCAGGGTACGGTGAAGGAGACACTAGGCTCGGTAAATGTGCCGGTCGTCTGTGCCGGGCAACTGGTCAGTCCGGGCGACATCGTGGTGGCCGATGATGATGGCGTGGTCATTGTGCCGCGTGAGCAGGCTGAGGCAGTTAGTGCTGCGGCACAAAAACGCGTTGATGCGGAAGAAGGCAAACGTCAGCGACTCGCCGCCGGTGAGTTGGGTCTTGATATTTATCAGATGCGGCCAGCGTTAGCTGAGAAAGGGCTGCACTATGTGAATTCCCTTGATGAACTGAAGAAGGGCTGACGATGAAACAGACTTTGCTCCCTTGCGCCCTAATGCGTGGCGGCACCTCTAAAGCGGCCTGCTTTCTGGCATCAGATCTGCCCGCAGATAACGCCATGCGCGATCGCGTGTTACTGGCCGTCATGGGTTCACCCGACACGCGCCAGATTGATGGTATCGGCGGAGCCGATCCGCTGACCAGCAAAGTTGCGATTGTTTCAGCCTCAACGCGTCCCGACGCGGATGTTGATTACCTGTTCGCGCAGGTTAACGTGAATAAAGCCGTAGTAGATTACGGGCAAAACTGCGGCAACATTCTCGCTGCGGTCGGGCCGTTCGCAATTGAAAAAGGGCTGGTGGCAGCGCAGGGAGAGGTCACTCGGGTGCGCATTTTTATGGTGAACACCGGGCAGATCGCAGAAGCATGTATCGCCACGCCTGAGGGAGCTGTGGAGTATGAAGGCGATGCGCAGATTGACGGTGTGCCGGGTTACGCAGCTGAGCAGATACTGAATTTCCAGGATATTGCTGGCTCCAGCTGTGGTGCGTTGCTGCCGACGGGGAATGCACGCGATAGCTTTGACGGAATTGATGTGACCTGCATTGATAATGGCATGCCTGTGGTGTTGGTACGCGCAGCCGATCTGCAACGAAGCGGGTTAGAAACGCGTGAACAGCTGGACAATGACGACGAGCTGAAAGCGCGGCTGGAGTCGATCCGCCTACAGGCTGGCCCACGAATGAACCTTGGCGATGTGGCACAGCGTACGGTGCCAAAAATGACGCTGATTGCCGCTCCGGAACAAGGCGGTGCCCTGACTACACGCACCTTTATTCCGCACCGCTGCCATGCATCCATTGGCGTATTAGGCGCGGTGAGCGTGGCAACCGCCTGTCTGATCCCCGGCTCTGTTACGGAAGGGCTTGCTGAGGTCAGCACTGCCCATGAACAGAGACTGGCTGTTGAACATCCCACTGGCGAGTTCAGCGTAATGCTGACGCGCGATGCGGCGGGCAACGTTATCAATAGCGGACTGATTCGCACGGCACGCCTGCTATTTGAGGGTCGAGTAGCCATTCCGGGAACACTCTGGTCAGGCAACTGAGGAGTACACATGACAGGTATTGCGATTATTGGTTTTGGTGAAGCCGGACAGGTTTATGCTCAGGATTTAGCGGGTGTTGCAAACGTGCGTGTCTGGGACAAAAAGTTTCTCAGCCAGCACGCTGAGCATTTGCGCGGGCTGGCGGGGCAAATCGCCGTTCAACCAGCAGGTTCACTGAATGAGGCGCTGGACGGCGCAGATTTAGTGTTATCCCTGGTAACAGCGTCCAGCGCGCTGGACGTCGCAAAACAGGCAGCGCCGCTGCTGCGTGCCGGCCAGATTTTTCTGGACTTTAATTCCGTTGCACCGGAAACCAAGCGTGCCGCCGCTGAGGTAATAGCAACAGGGGCAGGAGCGTATCTGGATGTTGCGGTCATGGCACCGGTGCCGCCAAAGCGGCTTGCTACACCGCTGCTGATTGGCGGGTTTGCAGCGTCTCTCGCTGCGGACACGTTAAGTGCGCTGGGTTGCAACGTGCGCACTGCCAGTGAGCATATTGGTGACGTGTCGGCGATCAAGATGTGTCGCAGCGTAATGATTAAAGGTCTGGAAGCCTTAACCACCGAATGTCTCAGTGCGGCGCGGCAGTATGGTGTAGAAGAAGCCGTTTTGGCCTCTCTGCATGCCAGTTTCCCGTCGCTGGGATGGAACGATCAATTGCCGCATTATCTTATAAGCCGGGTTGCGGAACATGGCGTCAGGCGCGCGGAAGAGATGAGCGAAGTGGTGAAAACCTTGCAGGATGTCGGCGTGGCGGGGGTAATGAGCCAGGCGACACAGCAGGTGCAGGCCGAATTGCCGGCAAGAATGGCGGAGCAGTGCGTTCGCTACAGTGATTTTACGCCATTCGTCTGGCAGGAAGCGTTAGATCGTTTGAGGTAATTGATCATGAGAGCGCCTACAAGCTACTGAGTCGTGGCTTAAAACCAAGCCTCAGATTTTCATTGCAGAGAAGATGAATAAAAGCCGCTTTATTCATTAACTCTTCTTCTCTCTGCTCATGCGCTAAAGGCCATAACAGCCGAGCTTTTGCTGAGAATGTGGCAGGACTGGCGGTAAAAAAGGTGCCGGCTTCAGTCAGCACCTTTGCGTGGCGTGATTAACACGGTAACGGGGTGCTATTTCCGCCGCCAGCTCGGCCAGCAATGAATCATTCGCACCATACGGCCTGCGCCTACTACTTCACCGTTGAACCAGGTAAAACATATTTCCTTACGCTGCTTATCTAAATGCTGACTTTCTCCACGAAAAGATTTCGCAGTGAAAATATGCAATAAATTTATACTTGCCACACACGGTATTACCTCAGGGAACCTTATGAAGAACAAGCTTTTTTACGGTCTGCAGTTGCTGTCACTGCTGGCCGTTTTTTTAATATTGCCGGAAGCACATGCAGCCAATCTGGCAATGATGAAACCCGCGGTCAGCTGTGACAGCCTGAAATCTACTGACCTGACAGAGATCGGTGGTAAAGGCAGTCAGGTTAACAGCACCTCGGTTATCAAACTGAACAATACTCAGTGGTGCAAAGTAGAAGGCAGGCTGGCTCCGGAAATTAGTTTTCGTCTTTTATTACCCGCAGACAGCTGGAATCAACGATATATGCAGGTAGGCTGTGGGGGCTTATGTGGCTCCATTACGTTGCAGCCCGGCGCAGCGGCAGGGTGCGCACCGCTCAACAGTAACGGCTTTGCTGTGGCGGCGACAAATATGGGGCATCGTGAAGAGGAAGCGGACTGGGGAAATGACAGCCAGAAACGCAGCGATTTTGCATGGCGGGGACAACATTTGACTGCGCTGGCCGCTAAAAAACTCATCGCCGCGTTCTATCAAAAACCGGCAGCATTTGCTTACTTCAACGGCTGCTCCGACGGTGGGCGCGAAGCACTGATGGAAGCACAGCGTTTCCCGCATGATTTCAACGGCATCATTGCGGGTGCGGCAGCCATGAATTTCCAGGTACAGAACGCGATGTATCATGCCTGGCAGGTAGTCAGCAACCGGGACAAAGACGGCAACGCACTACTGACGTCAAAAGAGCTGCCGTTGATACATCAGGCTGTGCTGAATCAATGTGATGCGCTCGACGGACAGAAAGATGGCCTGATTGCCGCGCCGGAAGCCTGTCATCCCAACCTGGATGTGCTTCGCTGTAAAGCGGGTCAGCAGGACGGTAAATGCCTGAGCAACGTACAACTCACCGCGCTAAAGAAACTCTATGACGGGCCACGCGATGCAAAAACCGGTCGTAAATTGATTGTCGGCGGGCCGCAGTATGGCTCTGAACTTGCCTGGCAGGGCGTGTTTATTCCTGAAGAAAAGAGCCAGCCAGTGATGAGCTCAATGATTTCGCTCTCTTCGCTGCGTTACGTTAATTTTGTCACTAACCCGGCACCGTCTTTTACACTTAATGAGCTGAAATTTGATCAGAAAACTTTCGATGAGCTCAGTAAGTTGCACAGCCTCTATGATGCCACCAATCCTGATTTGCGCGCGTTCGCTAAGGCAGGCGGCAAGCTGATCATCTGGCACGGCTGGGCCGATCCGCATATTTCTCCTCTCAATTCAATTGCATACCACAATGCGCTGGGCAAAGAGATAGGCGCATCACAGCGCCAAGCCTTTGAACGTCTGTATTTGCTGCCCGGTGTTTACCATTGTTCGAATGGAGAAGGCCCGAGTCTGGTCGATTTTCTGACGCCCGTGATGAACTGGGTGGAAAAGGGCCAGGCACCTGACGCTGTCACTACCTGGCAGGCCTCACCGCAGCAGAAAAACAGCTTCGGTCAGCCTGTCGGCGCGGGTGGTAAGCTGCCTTTGAAAGCCAGCCCGATGCAGGGAGGAAAACCTCCAGTGACGGAACGTCCAGATATGAAACTGGAAACCATCCCGTCTAACGCAGCATCGCGTCCTGTTTATCCTTATCCGCAATATGCGGTGTGGAACGGCAAAGATAATGTAATGCAGGCGGCGTCCTATGAGCCGAAAACGTTACCTGTAATCAACGAGCATTACGACTGGGCAGGATCACATTTTTATCAGCCTTATCAATTTAGTCATTAAAATCAGTTAAAATGTAAATATAAAAAGCGTCGCGATTGCGGCGTTTTTTATTTTAGAGCGTTAGAGATTTGATGGTATCTATTAATTCAGGATGTTTTTGATTTATTGAATTGACGCCTTTATAAGCATGTTGGTTGTAAAAAAATAACTACTTTTAATTAATATTTATAAGGATAAAAGAAGAGCGTATCTATAGCGAGTAAATAGGCATGTTGATTTTTTTATAAATAAAACTCATAGCTGGATAAATATTAGTGATTGGCTTTTTTCTTGCGCTTTAATAATAGATTAAGTGTTGTTTTTTATATTGTAATTTTACCGCGGCAGCGATCACAAAAAACTATAAAGGTGCTGTTATCAATCCTTATTTTAACCTACTTCTGTATGTCGTTAAACGATAATAATGAACGTTGCCTGAAAAGGTGGCGAGCTATTTTTTTGTAGCCAACGGCGGGTGGAAAATGAAAACAGGATGGTACGGTGAACTCACCAGAAATGAAAAGAAAACCTGGTGGGCTTGTCTGGGCGGGTTTACTCTCGACTCGATGGATAGCACTATTTATTCGTTAGTGATGCCAATATTATTAAGTCTGGCAATACTGACTAAATCCGAAGCTGGAATATTAGGATCGGCATCCTTAATAGGTAGTGCTTTGGGGGGCTGGAGCGCTGGCATGCTGGCCGATCGCTGGGGGCGTATTCGCGTCATGCAGTTAACGGTTTTATGGGTGGCCTGCTTTACAGCACTGACTGCACTGTGTGGCGAGTTCTGGCAGTTTCTGATCGTACGTTTTTTACAGGGCCTTGGCTACGGCGGCGAAGTTGTCGTTGGGGGTGTGTTAATCAGCGAAGTGATCCGGGCGAGTTATCGTGGTCGTGTTGGAGCATCAATTCAGAGCGGATACGCACTGGGTTATGCCATTTCATTGGCCGTACTGCCGGTGTTACTGAGTTTTTTCCCGCAAGAAATTGCCTGGAAATTATTTTTCCTTATCGGCATTATTCCGGCTGTTCTGGTGTGGTTTATTCGTCGCTTAGTGCCGGAGTCACCCGTTTTTTCGAATACGACGCAAAATAAACAACCTAAAAAGATAACGGAGATATTTCAGGCAAAGCACCGGCGTATTACCGTGACCGCAACTTTATTGGCCAGCGGAATATTTGGTGGTGCTTATATAATGATTACCTGGTTGCCAACCTATCTGCGTATGGAACTGGGATTGCCGGTAGTATCAATGTCAGGTTATTTAGCGATAAATATTTTGGGTTCGCTGATAGGTCCCTTCCTATATGGCCGATTAAGCGATAAGTTTGGCCGATGGAAAACCATTATTCTGTTTCTGTTGTGTCAAATGATTGTTGTCAGTATTTATATGTTTGCTAACGTCAGTCTGAATATGACGCTTGGATTGGGGTTTTTTCTCGGGGCATTACAGGGTGGTTTGGCTTCAGGTTTAACCCCCGCCTTTTCTGAATTATATCCTACACACATTCGCGGTAGTGGGGCAGGATTTTGCGCCAGCTTCGGACGCGGCTTCGGTTCGCTAATGCCTGCCCTGGTAGGTATTGTCTCGAGTCAGGTTCATTTAGGATATGCAATGGGAAGTCTGGCGATTGCTTCTTATTGTATAGGGATCATCGCCGCTCTGTGCCTGCCAAATGCAACGGGCGTTAATCTCGCTGAAGTTAAATAAAGCGAATTCTTTTTAATTCTCGTCAGGAAAACATTTTTAGCACAGTGAATGGTGAAACGGGTGCGGCTTATACAGCGCACTACACCTGTAAACTGACAGGGGCGGTCGGTGATGTTGAGACGCAACGATCAGTTGCGTGTCAAGCCGGGGAACCGCAGCGCCTATTGCACGTTAATCTGTTTCGGTTATGTAAAATTCCTTTCGACTGACCCCTGTGATCATGCAACCTGTTTGCGTATATAAACGTGGGGTTGCCGCTTCTTTACCCAGCCTGTCGTGTTACCGCTGTCACATTATAAAAGAAACTCATACCTGCAAAGGTAAAACCAACTCTCATGTTGGGTGAAAGGCGGATAACTTACCTCTTAATTAAACAGAGAACATTGGTACGCCTACACAAGAAAGGAGGTCCTTATGACAAATCAAATGACGGAGCCCTGTCATGATATTGCCCATCTGGCACATGTCGAGATTTACACTGACAAATTTGAAGAGAGCCTTAATTTCTTCGTCAATGTCTATGGCCTTACCGTCTCGGCGCAGGATGAAAAGCATGCATGGCTGCGTGCCTGGGATGACTATGAATTTCATACCCTGAAGTTGACGCGTCATCATACGACTGGAGTAGGGCACATTGCTTATCGTGCCAGCTCGGAAGCAGCGCTGATGCGACGTGTGGCCGTCATTGAGGCCAGCGATTATGAAATAATTGGCTGGGTGAATGACGATCAGGGGCACGGTCGCGCCTTCCGCTTTGCCGATCCTTTCGGTCATGTTTTTGAAATTTATTATGAAACCGTACGCTATCAGGCTGAAGTAGGTGAGAGCCCGTCACTGAAAAATCTTGCGCAGCGTTACCATGGACGTGGTGCTTGTCCTCGCCGCCTCGATCATCTTAATTTGCTTGCAGCGGACGTAAGTGAGTTTAAACGCTTTATGGAAACCTGCCTCGGCTCGCGGGTTACAGAAATGATTCAGCTTGATAATGGCCGGATTGGTGGCTGCTGGTTCACCATCAACAATAAAACTTATGACCTGGCATGCACGGAAGAGCATAGCGGCGGCAGAGCACGTCTGCACCACGTGACTTATGCCACAGACACCCGAGAGGATATTCTGCGCGCAGCCGATATCTTTCTCGAAAATGGCGTGCATATTGAGACGGGCCCGCATAAGCATGCGATTCAGGGGACCTTTTTCCTTTACGTCTGGGAGCCGGCGGGGAATCGCGTTGAGCTGGCAAACTCCGGCGCTCGCCTGATACTCGCCCCGGACTGGCAGACTGTGGTATGGACAGAGACCGAGCGTAAAAAAGGACAAGCGTGGGGATTAAAGACTATTGAGACCTTCCATACGCACGGCACACCACCGATGTCAAAGGATCCATAAGAATGAGTTTTGCATTTGTTAGAGGCTGGCATAATGAAGGGGAATAGCACTTGCTGACCCAATGCACAGTATTCAAGTTTTAACCTGATCTTCTGCCTGAACAGGCAGAATTTCTTCGCAATATTTTACGGTAATCCCTGCAATCGGCTTTTTGCGCCAAGCCCTTAGCTATTTAATATAAAAATTTGGCGCAGATCAGCGTAGTCATAAATGCAGATCTTCTGACCGGTGACGAACGTTTTTTTATTCATTAGGTTGAGCCAGATACGATATTTTTCGTACTGGAACTTCAGCAGCTTCTACAGCATGCGCAGCTCCTACCAGGCAAAGGTATCCTCCAGCTCCGTCGGCGTTTCACTGACCGGACGGTGCAGGTTTTCCGGGTATTTTGCTGTTCTGGCGAAGTGACGGTTGAAGCCGGCAATAAAGTTTCCAGCCAAGCGTTAGCGGCCTTCATAACGTTAAATAAAACGCCCTTTCAAATACACTTCTTTTACGTTCTCCATTTTTTATCCATAAATTAAACTTTCTGCACATGTCACCGCAGTTTTCTGTCGTTGGATGTAACAAATTGCGTTTAAATGTATCTTTATGATTCATCTTTCTGATAAATGCGAATGATTATGATAATTGTTACGGCGCACTTTTTTGCCGATAAAAATAACCTGGTATAATCATATGTCTTATTTTTTTAATGCACGGAAAACTGCCTTGTCTTTACTGGTAGGCAGCATAATTCATAGCGGATATTCTCTGGCTTCGAATTCAGAATCTTCAGTACCGTTATTACGGAATGCCGAAGAAATAAACAATGCTTCATTACCAAATAAAGCCAGAACGAAAAGTAACTCAGAAGATATCACTGAAAAGAAGGCTACAAATGCTGACGTTATGGTTGTTACAGCAAAGCCGGAAGAGAAGCTGAAACAACAGCCTGGCGCTTCTCTGATTACACAAAAAGATATTGAAAGTGACCCACCCGTAAATGATTTATCAGAAATTATTCGTAAAATGCCGGGCGTGAATTTAACCGGCAACAGTGCAACCGGTAGCCGCGGAAATAACCGCCAAATTGATATCCGGGGAATGGGGCCTGAAAATACGCTTATATTGATTGACGGTGTGCCGGTTTCATCGAGGAGCTCAGTTCGTTATAGCCGGACGGGTGAACGCGATACCCGTGGCGACAGTAACTGGGTGCCGCCAGAGATGGTTGATCATATTGATGTTTTACGTGGCCCAGCCGCTGCGCATTATGGTTCAGGCGCAATGGGTGGCGTCGTCAATATTGTTACTAAACGCCCCACCAATGACTGGCATGGTTCTCTGTCACTCTTCACCAATCAGCCTGAAGATAAAGATGAAGGCGCAACGAAGCGCATGAATTTCAGCTTAAGCGGCCCGCTTGTTGATGATGTTTTAACCCTGCGTCTTTTTGGGAATATCAATAAAACTGACGCAGATGCATATGATATCAATAACAGCGAAAATGGCTCTTACGCAGCCGGCAGGGAAGGAGTACGTAACCGCGATATTAATACCCAGCTTCAGTGGAAAATTAATCCGCAACAGTATCTTGATTTTAATTATGCCTATAGCCGACAAGGCAATATTTATGCCGGTGACACGCAGTACAGTAACAGTAATTTAAGCACGCTTGTCCCTGATTTATATGGTTCAGAAACCAACCGTATGTATCGTCAGGCCTATAGCATAATACATAACGGCATTTGGGACTGGGGCCAGTCTAAGCTGACGATGAGCTATGAGGATACGCACAATACCCGTCTGGCAGAAGGTTCAACCGGTAAAGTGGAAGGTATGATTAGCAGCGATACCTACAATACCAGCCGTTACAAAACCTGGCGGATTAATAACGAATTCACTATTCCTTTTACGCTGTGGGTAGACAATACCCTAACGCTGGGTGCTGAGTGGAACAAAGAACAACTCAATGATCCCGCGTCAATGCAGGAAACTGACGCCACAGGGCTCGACATTAACGGTATTTCCGGCGATCCCTCGCAGCGAGCCAGTAAAAACAGTCAGGAACTCAGTGCTGTTTACCTGGAAGATACGATTGATGCTTTTGACGGTACGACTCTCATCCCTGGCGTGCGGTTTGATTACAGCGATCGCTTTGGCAGTAACTGGAGCCCAAGCCTGAACCTGCAGCAGGCGTTAGGCGACAATGTTACGTTCAAAGCCGGTATCGCACGCGTTTTCAAAGCGCCGAATCTCTATCAGTCCAGTGAAGGTTATCTGCTGGCAAGCAGCGGTAATGGCTGTAACATTGGTGGCAGCACCGGTTGTTATCTAATGGGTAACAGCGATCTCAAACCTGAGATCAGCATTAACAAAGAAATCGGTCTGCAATGGAACGACGAAGGCTACAGTGCGGGGCTTACCTACTTCCGCAATGATTATCAGAATAAAATCGTCGCGGATAACGGTAATTCTCTGGGCACCGTTGAGGTGGCAAACGCGCGTTACTCATCCACGTATGATATCTATCAGTGGCAGAACGGGGGCAAGGCTCTCACTCAGGGAATGGAAGCGAACCTGACTATCCCTGTGGTAGAAGACACCCTGAACTGGCGAACCAATGCGACCTACATGTTTACCTCCAAATATAAAGAGACAGGTAATCCTCTGTCTCTGATCCCGAAATATACCGTAAACAGCTGGCTGGAATGGCAGATGACAGATGCCTTGTCGACTACCCTCAGCTGGACTATGTATGGCCGCCAGCATCCACGTACCACAGCCGAAATTCGTAAGGAAGCCAGCGGGCTGGCGGAAAACGAAGTGGGTGCCTATGCCATCTGGGGCGTAGGAGCAAACTATCAGTTTAATAAAAACCTTCGTTTCACTGCTGGTATCAGTAACTTACTTGATAAACGTATTTATCGGGAAAATGAGGGTGCCTCTACCTATAACGAACCTGGTCGCGCTTACTATGCGGGCGTAACCACGTCATTCTGATAGAAAGTCCCGAATGAGCAAAATGTGCTGTAATTAAGTACAAACATCAAAGCTGGTCATTTTATATGGTCAGCTTTTAATTCCTTCCCCCTCTTCAAAAGCAATTAATTATCTTCTAAATCAGTAGCTTTCTAACTACAGCGGCAAATTTTTGGCTGTTGATTTACTGTTTTCTCATCCCTGATGTACCAAAAATCCTCTTGCATCTTATTATCGTAAGATATACAAAGATGAATATCTTACGATACAGTCGTAAGACACATTTAATCAGGAGAGACCTATGTTTAGAGATATGTTTAATGAACGCCGTGGCGGCTGTGGTCGAAAACACGCGCACCGCAATGAATTTGCTGATCAGGTTGAAAGCCGTACAGAGAAGCCAGAAACAAGCGTTAACCAGTGGCATCAGGCGATGCGCGGTGAACGTCATCATAGACGTTTTGCCGGTCCACATGGCGGACGTGACGGGGGTCATCGCGGGCATCGCCGTGGGGGTGGTGATTCCGGTCATCGCGATCGTCCCTCTTTCCTTCGTGGCCGTAAATTTGGTGCGGATGAGTTACAGATTTTATTACTGACGTTGTTGAAAGAGCAGGCCAGCTACGGCTATGAGCTGATCAAAACTCTGTCAGAGAAAAGCGGCGGTTTTTATAAACCAAGCCCGGGCGTGATTTATCCCGCCCTGACTTACCTTGAAGATGTGGGTCATGTCACTGTGCACCAGGAAGGTAACCGCAAACGCTATGCAATCAATGAGCAGGGAGAAAGCTGGCTGACCGACAATCAGGCAATAGCGGATGCGTTGCTTGCTAAACTGGCGTTGTTCGCTCAGCAGAGCGAAACCGTGAATCAGGCAATGTCTGAGCAGCGTCAGCCGTTTGAACCGTCATTAATGCAGGCGCTTCATGAACTACGAAGCCAGTTACATAGCTATCATGGCAGTGATGAAGAGACGCAGCGACAGGTTGCCGCCATTTTGCAACAAACGCTTGCACAGCTTAAATCTGTAGAATCTTAATTTGTATCAAGCTCGCACTAACCCATTATAAAATAATAACTTTCCTCCACATGCTGATCCTGCCAGTACGGACAGCATCATAAAAAAGGTATTGAGTGATCCCTCACTTAATACCTTTTTCGCTTTGCTGAGCGCTGCAACTTCAACGTTTTTTAACCTTCATCCTGAATTGTGCGCTTGATCTCCAATTCATCGCAAACAATGAGATATATCTATTAACACGATATATCTAAATTATCGCTTCCTCGTTACTGAAGTCAGTCGTAGTGGCGGGGGCAAAAAGCGGGCCGGTTATGTCATTGCTGGCTCACATAACAATACTGACAATCGCTTCGTCTGAAAGAGAGAACATGCCCATGCCACAGATTGATGAGTTGGTTTTGGATCCCCCCTTTAATGTAACGCGTGCCAGCCACGTCGTGCTTAACGTCCGCGACCTTAATGCCAGCCGGCATTTCTATACCGAGCTGGTCGGGCTAGTGGTGAGTGATGAAGATGATTCGGCTGTTTATTTACGCGGCCTCGAAGAGCGCGGGCACCACAGTTTAGTGCTGCGTAAATCATCTGAAGCGACATGTGCATGTATCGGAATGCGCGTACGTAATGAAGACGATATCTATAAAGCACAGGACTATTTTGCCGAACAGGGCAAAACGGCGACGCTGGCTGATGTGCCTTATCAGGGGCTCACGCTGCGCGTCAGAGACAATGTGGGTGTGCCACTCGAATTTTGCGCATCAATGGAACCGCGTGAACGGATGCTGAAACAGTATCAGCATTATCGCGGGGCCAGCGCGCAGCGACTTGATCACTATCAGCTGCAGGTCAGCGATATTCGCCAGACGTGGGGTTTTTATCAGGCGCTCGGATTTCGCGTCAGTGAATATACCTATTCGAATATTAGTGAGATGCAACATTTATGGGGCGTCTGGCTGCAACGGAAAGGCAATCCGCACGATATCGTTTTCACCCAAGGGCCAGGCCCGCGCCTGCATCACTTTGCTTATACCCTGCCAGATTCCAACGACATGATCCGCGCCTGTGATGTTGCCGGTGCGTTAGGTTATGCGCCCAATCTGGAGCGTGGCCCTGGCCGGCACGGTATCAGTGGTGCACTGTTTACTTATTTCCGCGATCCTGACGGGCATCGCATCGAATTGTTCAATACGCATTATCAGCACATCGATCTGGAACCCGCGCTCGGCTGGGATTTAGCTGATCCTAAACGCGCCGATCAGTGGGGACTTCCCGCCCAGAACAAGTGGTTTACCGAAGCCACGTCCTTTACTGACACTGTTCTCACTCAACCGGAAATCCGTGTCGATCCTCCTACGCTGGAACGTTTTCTTGCCTTGGCTAACGATGGTTAACCGTTCTGCAGTAACGCTGTAATACGCGTGGCGCAAAGCCCGCTATCCCACTGTTTCTGCATCAGCAGACTGTGATATCAGCTTTAGGGAGACAGGATCGTGAGTACATTCATTCAAAATCCACTTGTCAGAATTCTCGTTGCCTACGCCCTCGGCGTAATGGCTGCAATGACCGTTAGCGAAGCCGTAACTGAATTAGGTTCTATTGCTAAAGAGTTTCACGTATTCGACCACAGCCAGATGGGCCTCATTATGTCCCTGCCTTCGCTGATGGTTGCGTTAGGTGCACTGTTGGCCGGATACATTGTCGATCGTGCCGGTGACCGTATTGTTCTGTTAGTCGGTGCCGTTGTTATTGTCATTGGTGATGTTTGTGTCGTTGCCGCCCCCACATTCAACTTACTTTTAGCCGGGCGAATCGTGACAGGCATAGGTTACGTCATGACGGCCGTTGCCGCTGTAACGCTGTTAATTCGTATTACGACCGGCAAACAACGCAATATGGCGATGGCATTATGGTCAACCTTTGTTCCCGCCAGTTTTCTGCTGCCCTTTCTCTCTGCCGGTCTTGCGGACCACTTCAGTAACTGGCGCGCTGCGTTTATTGCGCATTCGCTACTGACGCTGCTGCTGGCATTCATCGCCATGATTAGCCTGCCGCGTCGGAGTGCAGAAGAGAAAGCGCAGTTTTCACGCACGCGTGGTCTGCGCGCTGTTCTGAGAAGCCCGCTGATCTATCTGCTCGGTATTTCATTTGGTGCCGACGCCTTTTTGCAAACCGGCATTATTTCCACACTTGCACCTTATTTATCGAAACGCTACAGCGTACCGCTGGTGGAAGTGGCGCACTGGAATGTGGTGGCGATGATATGTAACGGCATTGGCTGCCTGATGGTAGGTGCAATGCTTAACCGGGGAGTAAAGGCCGCCGCGATTGGATTCGTTGGGCTTATCCTTACCGGCATTCCAGCCCTCGCAATTTACGTGTTGCCACTCGGTTTCATGCTCTCGGTGGGCGCGTCATGGCTGTTTATGTTTGGCAGCGGCCTGCTGGTGGGCATGTGGGCACTGGCACCAGTCGTCGCGCCAGCACGTGAAAGCATTGGCGCCACCAGCGGCTTGATCACACAACTGACGCTGGTTGGCGTGTTCTTGGGTCCTCCACTGTTTATCGCGGCACAACACAGTGGAAGCATGCAGTCGCTGGCAGTGTTGGTCATCGGTGGGCTGGTTGTTTGTCTGGCAGGCGTACCGATCTGGCTGCGCGATGTCAATCATCAGCCCGGACGCGACGCCCATGCTGGAGACCGTAGCACCCTGAAAAGCCATATCTGAATTTCCTGAACGCTGAGCTTAAAAATTCATAAACAAGAGGACGTCACTATGTTGGATATCGTCATCATCGGTGCGGGCCCGGCTGGCCTTGCCGCTGCCCTGCGCCTGCATCAACAGGGTTTTCGCCCGCGGCTGTTTGAAGCCGTTGCAGAGATAAAACCGCTGGGTGTCGGCGTTGACATCAAACCCTATGCAGTCAGGGAAATTACCGAGCTGGGTTTATACGACGCGTTTGTCGACATTTCGGTTGAAGCGAAAGAATCGATCTTTTACACCGGCTACGGACAGCAAATTTTTGCAGAACAGTGCGGCCGTCATATGGGCTACGACCATGACCAGCGATTTGTTCATCGGGGTCGTCTGCAAATGATGCTCTACAAAGCGGTACAGGAAAGGTTGGGTCAGGATGCCATTACGCTCGGCTGTCGTTGCAGCGGAATTGAACAGGATGAAAACGGCGTTACCGTGCATTTCGATAACCATCTGAATCCCGATGCGCCACAGAGCGTCCACGCCGATGTGGTCATTGGCGTAGACGGGATTCGTTCTGTGATCCGCAGCAAACTGCTGCCCGAATCGGCGCGCAGTCATTTCTCCGGTTTGACGCTTTACCGCGGTGTCACAGTAATGCCGCCATTCAAAACCGGTGGCAGCATTTTGCATATCGGCGATCCGATTCGTCAGGGCACGCTGATCGTTTACCCGATACAGGACAACGTAGATGGCAACGGTAACCAGTTGGTCAACTGGGTTATCGAGCAGAACGAAAAGCCGCAGAGCGAAGAAGACTGGAATCAGAAAACCGGTGTGAAAGAAATTGAACATGTATTTGACGACTGCAAGCTCGATTTTCTTGATGTCAGCGAAATGATCCGTAATGCCAGCGAATGCTACCTGTTTCCGCTTATCGACCACGATCCGTTACCGCAATGGTCGTTTGGTCGTATTACGTTGCTGGGCGATGCCGCGCATGCCATGTATCCCCGCGGCGGTAACAGCGTGTGCCAGGCGTTTGTGGATGCGCGAGTGATCGCCGAAAAACTGGCGTCTGTTGCCGATCCGGTTGAAGCACTCAGAGCTTATGAAAATGAGCGTCGCGAGAAGGTGAACTGGCTGGTTGTTGCCTCACGGGGTGAAGGGCCGGAAGTCGTGCGCCGTATTGTAGAAGAACGCAGTGGGGGCAAACCGTTTGAAGATATAGAAGCTATCTTCCCCCACGAAGAAGCCTTGTCGATTTTCAGCGAATACCACGCCAAAGCGGGTATGCGTATACCAACAGAGAAAGAGACAGACCAGCCGGCTAAATACAAGTCGGTCTTTGCCACACAAAAATAACGTGAAGCAATCTTAACGTAGACAGAAAGGAACGGATTATGAGCAAGATTATTGATTCCAACATGCACTGGCTGCCGGGTGAACTTTTCTCCGACAAAAAACTCCTTAACTCTTTCCTCGACTGCGTACCCAAACAATACGGTGTGCATACGCGGGTGGAACAAATTGAAGGAACGGCGCTGAGCCAGTTGATTATTGAGCAACCTAAAGGCTATGTGAATCTCAACTATGCCGAGGGTCAGTACACGCTGGAAAGCCAGCTCGCCGACATGGAAAAAGCTGGCGTGGATCACGCTGTCTTCCGTCTGCCAGTGTGGCAGGAATGGCTCGATTTAGAGACCTGTAAAGAGGTCAACACCCGCATGGCAGAGTATGTGAACCGCAGCGAGGGCCGGATGTCGGCGTTGGCAGTGGTGCCGCCATGGGGAACCGATGATTGCCTGCGTGAAGTGGATCGCTGCCTGAATCAGCTCGGTTTTCGGGGTGCACAGATCGTGGCGCACTATGGTCAGATCTATCTTGATGATGCGGCGTTTCGCCCCTACCTGACATTCCTCAATGACCTGAATGTGCCGGTTGTGGTGCATCACACACCGCTGCCGGTCGATTTCAATTCGGTACTGCCTTATACCAATCAGCGTCGTCAGTTTGGACGCTGCGTTGATCAGGCTACTGCAGTAGGACGTGAGCTGTTTAGCGGCATGTTCGATGAGCTGCCGAACCTGCGTTTTATCCATTCAATGCTGGGGGGTGCATTTTATGCATTCGCTGACATGCTGGTGCCACCACAACATCAGTTTAACGATGCGGTCGACCGTTTCCAGACCGGAACCGGAAACCTGCGCGCGCAACTGAGCAATAACATTTTCTTCGACACGTCAGGCGCACCGCAGTGGGGTAAAGCGCAGCTCGAAGCGGCAGTGAAAGTCATTGGCGGCAAAAATATTCTCTACGGCAGCTCATATCCGATCCGTAAAGACTGGTTCTTCAAGGGCATTGAAACTATTCGGAGTCTGGACATCAGCGAAGAGGATAAAGCCAGTATCCTGGGCGGGAATGCCGCGCGTATTTTCAAACTGGAGTAACGCGTTTCGGCGCTGCGTCAACGCCGTAAAACCCTCTGTGTCTTATTTACTGCTCAGCCACCATGCTGGGAGCGGCGGGCTTCTGTTCGCCGCTTTTTTGTCCGGCAGGACGAAATAAAGGAGATTTCCATTGGAACCGATCAGATTTGTCAGTTTCTCCACGCTTGATGGACGGGTTAAAGGTTATGGTCTGATAAAGGGGCAGGGTGTGATTGACCTCAGTAAACGCGTTGGCGATCGCTGGCCAACACTTGATGCGATCATTGCCGATAATGCCCTGCAAACATTGACCGCCGACGCGGAAAACCTGCCTGTTGACTATGTGCTAAGCGAGATTCAGTTTGAAGTGCCGCTCACTCATCCCGGTAAGATTTTATGTGTGGGGGTTAATTATCCCAACCGTAATGCCGAGTACAAAGATAATCAGGTCGCGGCTGATTACCCTTCTCTGTTTGTCCGTTTTCCCGAGTCACTCACCGGACATCTTCAGCCTTTGCTGCGTCCTGCCGAAAGTGAACAGCTTGATTATGAAGGCGAGATTGTGATCGTTATAGGTAAAGCGGGCCGCCGCATTGCCCAGAACGACGCAATGGATCATATTGCGGCCATTACGCTGGGCAACGAAGGCACGGTGCGTGACTGGGTCCGCCACAGCAAATTCAACGTCACTCAGGGTAAAAATTTTTATCATTCCGGCGCGATCGGTCCCTGGCTGGTGCCCTTTACCCATGCCGCTCAGCTGAATGATATCCATCTGGCTACTTACGTGAACGGTGAGCTTCGCCAAAACGACCGCACCAGTAATATGACCTTCTCTTTCGCCTGGATCATCGCTTACGTTTCGACTTTTATTCCGCTGAATCCCGGCGATATCATTTTTACCGGTACGCCTACCGGTGCGGGTGCGCGCTTTGAGCCTCCCGTCTGGCTCAAGCCTGGTGATGTGATTGAAGTACAGGCGGAAGGGATTGGGACGCTGCGCAACGTTGTTCGCGATGAGGGGTGAATCATGCTTAGCCAGTCAGATATTTTGAGTGTGGCTGAAGCACTCGATAACGCAGAAAAATCACGTCAGCAAATTGGATTAGTCTCCCTTCTACATCCCACCATGACGCTGGATGAGGCCTATGCCGTTCAACGTGCCTGGGTGAAACAAAAAAACGAGGCGGGGCGTAAGGTTATTGGCTGGAAGATTGGTCTGACATCAAAAGCGATGCAGTATGCGCTCAATATTTCCACACCAGATTCAGGCGTGCTGTTTGATGACATGCTGTTTGAAGATGGCGACACGATCACGGCAGATCGCTTTATTCAGCCGCGTATTGAAGCTGAACTGGCATTTATTATGAAAGCGCCGCTCAATGGCGAGAATGTTAGCGTCAGCGATGTCTTAAACGCCACCGCGTATATCGTGCCTGCGCTGGAAATACTGGATACACGCATTGTGCGAAGCGATCCCGCCAGCGGTAAATCGCGCACCATTATTGATACCGTTTCTGATAATGCCGCTAATGCCGGCATTGTATTGGGCAGCCAGCTTTTTGCGCCTGATCAGATTGATTTGCGCTGGACAGGGGCCATTGTGTCGCGCAATGCAACGGTGGAAGAAACCGGTTTAGGTGCGGGGGTGCTTAATCATCCGGCACGTGGCATCGCCTGGTTGGCAAACCGGCTGTCACAATATGGCGATTACATTGAAGCCGGGCAGATCGTGCTGGCGGGCTCTTTTATTCGCCCGGTTGAAGCCCGTCATGGGGACACTATTCATGCTGATTTTGGGCCACAGGGTTCAGTCAGCTGCTATTTTGAGTGAGGTCAAAATGCCTGCACCCGTAAATCACTTTAAACAAGCGCTACTCAGAAAAGAGCCGCAAATTGGTCTCTGGTTGGCGCTTGCCAGTCCTTATGCAGCAGAGATCTGCGCCGGTGCCGGGTTCGACTGGTTGCTGCTTGATGGTGAACATGCGCCGAATGATGTGCCGCTGTTGATGAGCCAGCTTCAGGCACTCTCTGTTGCGTCGGGACATGCCGTTGTTCGCGCGCCGATGGACGCACCGTGGCTGATAAAGCAACTGTTAGATATTGGCGCCCAGACATTATTAATTCCCATGGTCGAGAACGCAGAACAGGCCCAGGCTCTGGTGAAAGCCGTTCGCTATCCACCGCAGGGCATTCGTGGAGTCGGCGCAGCATTAGCCCGTGCATCCGCTTTTAATCGTATCGCAGATTATCTGACGTCAGCGAATGAACAAATCTGCTTGCTGGTACAGATTGAAAGTCGCGCCGGTCTGGATCAGTTGGATGCAATAGCCGCCACTGAAGGTGTAGACGGGGTGTTTATTGGACCCGCCGATCTCGCCGCGGATATGGGATATCTTGGCCAGCCAGCCGCAAAAGAAGTCCAGCAAGCTGTCGAGCAAGCATTAAAACGAATTCAGTCACATGGCAAAGCGGCAGGTATTTTAAGCGCCGATCCCTTACTTTGCGCCCGATATCTTGAGCTGGGCGCGACGTTTGTTGCGGTAGGCAGCGATGTGGGATTGCTGGTGAAATCCACCAGCGTGCTGGCAGCAGATTTCCACGCCAGGTTAAAAGAGTAAGCCATAAAAATGCAGACGAAACGGATCCTGTCTGCATTTTACTTCATTACATTAAACAGACTGCCAGGTTACATCCAGCTTTTCACGTACTGCCGCTTCTTCCAGATGACGCACTAAAATGTGCTGCATCTCCTGAAGATTTTCTGCGTTAAGCGCGGTTAAGCTCACGCGGAAAATGCCTTCCAGTGCCTCCATGCGCACTTCGCCCATACTCATGCGAAAATGGCCGCTGCTCTCATCGGTCACAACGGGTGTTCGGTGTTGAAAATGGCTACAAAGGCGGCGTAAATAACGTTCACCATTTGGGGTTGCGATATCAGCAACGCATTTTTCTGCGCCCTCGCTTAACACCGGCAGGTTGAACAACGCTTCAATTTGATTTGCTGCAACATGAATAATGTCGCCTATACGCGCAATCACTTCGTCGGCAACCGGCTCCATTTTAATGCGCAAACTCAGTGCGCGTTTCAGGTGATCCATCGCCTCTACGATTGCCTGTGGCGATTTGCCATGCGTTTTCGGCACGACACGTGCCATCAGCATATCGGTCACGCTTTTATTCGCACTGAGAAATGCTTTACCTTCATCGGTAATACTGTAGCGTTTACGCCCGCCCTTTTCTAAATCGATTTCAGTGTAGCCGCGATCGTAAAGCCAGGTTAAAGCCGGATAGATGACACCCGGGCTGGGCTTATACGTGCCGCCCAGGCGCTCTTTTACTTCGTGGATCAGTTCGTAGCCGTGGCTGGGTTGTTTGGCGATCATTGCCAATAACAGCAGGCGCAGTTCACCATAGTCGAAGGCGCGCGTGCGCCGGCCTGGTTTACCGCCGACCTGTGTTACAGCACTGTCGGCTTGCCCGGTGCTGAGATTATCTGCAATCTCATCCGAACGGCGATTCTGGACCATTATTACCCCGTTCAATAACCACACTATATAACTGGATTTTAAATATATCGGAAATGTTGTAACTGACCAAGCCAACACGCGACCTGAAAAGATTTTACAATCAGGTTCGTTGGTCTGAGTCGCAAAAAGGTGCTTAATTTTTTACTGTCAGATGCACAGGCAATATAGATAAACAGGCGGGCAGACACAAATGCTGCCCGCAATTTTCATTCTCCCAGCACAGCAGTAAAATCGCACTGAATGAGCGTATTGCCGGTGAAATTACCCTCTAATGCATGACGGGCAGGGCGGGCGTTGGCGTCAGGAAAGGCTTTCTCCCAGTGACGGTTCACCGTTTCGCGTTGAGATTTATCCTGCATCCACAACGTCATTTTAATCACATCCTCAAGCGTTCCCCCTGCGGCTTCTACAATGCTGCGCACATGCATAAACATCAGTTCACACTGTTGTTCCAAATCTTCGGGTACCTGCTGCGTATGCGGATCGCGACCATAGATAACGCCAGAACAGAGCATTGGCCCGATGCGACAGGCTGCCGGAATGGGATTAGCATGGGGAAAACCATCAATATAAATACTTTGCCGTTTAGCCATAACCTTCTCCTGAAGTCAGTCAGAATTAATAGTCGTCATCCGCCATCTTTGCGCCAAAGCGATACACCAACCGCAAGCGTTCGGCGTGATAGTTACCGGTGACTTCTGAAGGGGAATGCACGTAATCCAACTCAAATTCCAGATGCAGGCGCGGAGTGACGTTATAACCAAGGATCATAAAGGCTGCGTTGATGTTCTCAGCAGGCAGCGGATAATAGATGCCGGTAGAGTCTTTCAACTCCAGACGCGTTACGCCTAATACGCCTAACCAAGTTTCATCATGATAGGCGTAGCGCAGTGCAAACGCGTTACCAGGTTGGTTGGTGGTGACCATGGAAACCAGCGGCTGTCCGCTCTCCAGCGGCGTATGGTCATAAATGCCATAACTGTAAGGTGCAAAGAAGCCACCGCTCAGGAAAGCATCCTCTTTGGACGGCACATAGGTGGCAGCAAAATAGATGTCGTGATTGCGCGAACGCATGCCGATGCGTCCTGAATAGAGATCGGTATCAACGTTGCGATACGGCGAGGCTTGATCGCTGGCATCCCACTCATGCAGATATTGTGCGCCCCAGTAAGGTGTCCAGTTGCCGAACTTTAGCCCAGCGACAGGAATTTCCGCGCCACCATAAGCGAGTTGTGCGCGTTTATCAAAATTGTAATACCAGGCTTCTGCGGTGGTGTTCCAGCGCCGGCCATAACGTAAACCCAACGTGGTAAAACCATCGCTGTCAACCGAGGGAACGCTGGTATCTTCTATTTCCGGATTGCCCGCATCGCCCTTTTCAAAATGCTCTGAACTCAGCGGTTTGAAACGATAGATACGGTAAGCATTGAGTTTGAAATCGCCTTTCTGATTTAGCGCGTATGTACCGCCAAAGCCCTGATAAAGCGCAGGGACCATTGTCCAGCCTTCGCCCTCGTTCGCAAAAGGGGTATCGATGCCAAAACGACCAGCCTGAAGATCAAGCCCATATCCCTGATAGCGCAGAAAAGCTTTTCCGAGCACCGTCGTGTTATCGGATGGCAGATAGATTTCAGTTTTCTCAACATCAGAAGGATTCATTCCCAGGTTATAAGCACCATAAGCGCCCAGCCCAACGCTGAATCCACCTATTTCCGGACTGCGATACTGAATATCACCGCCCAGCGAACTGGTGCGCTTGTTCGGTAACGTACCGCTGAACTCTTTGAAAAAAGTCATGGTCTTCAGCTCGCCAGATATATTTCCCTGAGCGAGCCAGTCGTTGAAGCTGTCTGATTCAGTAGCCGGTAATGCTTCGGCGTAACACGCATTGCAAAACAGTGCCAGAGGCACGACGGTTAAAGCAGTTATTTTAAATTTTTGGACACGCATTGCCTGATAACCTCGTTTTATAAATATGTAGGGTTAATGTCTATTAGGGTTTTTAGGCGCAGCGAAGCCTTCCGCTTCATCAGGAAGCAGTCAACAAACGCTGTGGATTACCCGGGCAAAACGACGTCACCCGGTACGACGGAAATTCAGGCTTTGCAGCCTGTTATTGCTTCTGATATTGCATCAGCAAGGCCTTGCCGTAATCGTTACCGTTCGGGATGCGGGTGATAGTATGAATATGAAAGCGTGCTGGCTCTTCATTGGTAAGCCACATGCCGCTGTGATGATCGAATTCCAGTAATACCACTGGGCTTTGAATGCGGTAATAAAACACGTCGTCATTGCCGCAACCGCCGATCCAGCTCCACCAGGTTGACTCCAGGTGCTGCTCAATCTGTTTGAGACGAGCGTCACGCGGTCCGTCAGGTAAAAAATCGAGAAAAACGCGAATGGTTTCCATCAAACTGGCGCGCTGTGATGCGTTAAATTCTGCTGCGCAAATGCCCTCCAGCGGTATAACGCGATTATCCTGGAATGCGCCGCCCAAGTGTCGCTGATCGGCAAAGTTGAAACGCTCTGGAGGCATCAGCGGATCTTCCATCTGCTGATAAAGGGTTGCTCGCGCCTGCTGATCCGGGTTGAGGGATTGCATCAATGCCAGACCACGCTGCTCCTCTTCGGTGAACAGCACGCAGTCAGTGTCATCACCGCGCGCAATGACGTTTGGCTCTACACCCATAAATGTGGGGGCAATAACCAGTTGCCGCCCTATGATAAAGCAGCAAAACGCCACATGATGACCATAGATACTCCAGCCCCAGGGCTGCGTAGCAGACGGCTCCCCGAAGAGCATGAAATGAAAACTCCAGCGGTTCATGATATTGGTGAGGTCGTAAAGTTCGCCCAGAAAATGATTAGCATCCATCAGCTGCTGCACTTTGATAAAACCCCGTTCACTGGTGCAACTGCGTAATAGCTTCAGGAAGGCTTCACGGGTTGCTGTTGACGTTTCTTCAAGCCGTACGCCGTAATCATTAAACGGGATTTCAGGATTGTACCAGGCGCGCCACTGTTTGGCCTCTATAGGGTAACATGCCTCTATTTGCACCTCAGGCGCCAGGGTTTGTAAAAGAGCCTGGGCGGCGGCAACAGCATTTTCAACGGCAAAGCCCTCATCCTGCAGGCGATAAAGATCGGGTTGGATTTCACCGTTGCTGGTAATGCCGCGAAAGGTTTCATCCAGCATCGCCTGCCAGTGTGCTTTCAATTTTTGCGCTTTATCGGTTGCAAGCATGCGTTCGCCATAAGTATGCACGTCGACGCCACGAGCAAGACCAATACGATGCGCATCCGCTGGCATTAAGTAATCACGAAAGTTTCGGCTGGTCATAACATCCTCCGGCGATTAAGAGTGAGCGGCTTCTGCCACCACACGATTTTCTATATGGCCCAGGCCTTCTATCTCCAGCCGCATGACATCGCCGGGTTGCAGGAAGCGGCCTGTTGGTGCGCCAATGCCCGAAGGTGTGCCGGTGGCAAGAATATCGCCCGGCTCAAGCGTCATCACTGTTGAGAGGTACTCGATTTGCGCATAGATGTCGTAAATCATGTCGCCGCTGCCGGAATGCTGACGCAGCTCTCCGTTCACATAGAGTTTCATATCCAGATTAAGCGGATCGGGAATTTCGTCCGCAGTCGTGAGCCAGGGGCCTGTTGGGCCATGAGTATCGAAGGATTTACCCAAGGTGAAGGTGGGTGATTTGTGTAACCAGTCTCGGGCTGAAACATCATTCACGATAAGGTAACCCGCAATGACTGCAGCCGCATCGCTGGCTTTGACGTGACGACAGCGTTTACCAATCACGACGCCCAGCTCAATTTCATAATCCATTTTATCGCTGACATCAGGCTTTACGACTGGCGAGAATGGACCGTTTATGCAGGATACCTGCTTGTTGAACCACATCTGACTTTCAGGGATCGTTATGCCAGCCAGTCGGGCTTCATCCGCATGTTTACGGTAATTCATGCCAATCCCGAGAAATTTCTGCGCATCCTGTACTGGCGCTTCTAACTGAACCTCTGACAGTGGAAAAGCCGGTTCGCTGGTTTCTTCAAGCACCCTCCTCAGCTGCGGCAAATCAGTAATCAGCTGTCGCATTGATTCAGACACGCCCGACACAGCGGAGAGATCGATTACCCGATCGTTAATGACTTTGCCAATACGCGTATAACCCTGCTCCGTAAAACGTACCAGTTTCATGCTGTTCTCCTTTATTGAATAAATAGCCTTTACGTCTGATAAGGGGTCAGTTGAGAGAGAACGATCTGCCAGCCCTGCGGCATACGTCGCAGTACCAGTGTGGAGAAGCCAAACCGTACTTTTTCCTCGCCCGTTTCCAGCAGCCGAATGGTGTTACGTGTATTGCCGGTGAGGATGGCAATATTGCCCTCCAGACGAATTTCAGGGGTGGCGCGTGAAATGGCGATAAAGCCACCCATGCGTTCAATATGTGTCAAAAGTTGCTGCTTGTTATGGACCATGCCGGTGCTGTGAATGTGGACAAGATCCTCTGCCAGTAAACTTTCCAGTAAAACCAGATCGGGCCGTGTTAAGGCCTGCTGGCGTTGCTGTTCGAATTCAAGCAGCTCGCTAAATTGCGGTTTCATTTATCTATATCACCTCCATTAAATCAGGCCGTCGTAAGAACCACCGTCGAGTTGCAGATTCTGGCCCGAGATAAAAGAGGCTTGCTGACTGCATAAAAAAGCGCAGGCGGCACCAAATTCCTGCGGCGAGCCATAACGCCTGGCGGCGATAGATTGCACATTGCGCAAGCGAGCCTCTTCACGACTGATACCCTCTTTCGCGATTAAACGCTGAAGCATAAATTCCTGCCGGGGCGTATCAATCCGCTCAGGTAACAGGTTGTTAATGGTGACATTGTCTTTCGCCACGTCCTGACTGATGGCTTTACATATTGCCGTTAGTGCGGTGCGCGCTGAGGTTGATAATCCCATCATGTAATGTGGCGATTTCACCATGGCGGAGGTGATGTTAACGATGCGGCCAAAGCCCCGGGCCTGCATACCCGGAAGCCAGGCACGTATCAGCTGAACGGCGGGAATAAAATTGGCTTCCATTGCATTGCGTAAGGCATCCTCGCTCCAGTCAGATAACGCGCCAGGCTGAGGCCCGGCATTATTCGTGACCAGAATGTCTACTTGCTGTAACGAAGAAATGATTTTTTCCCTTCCCAAAGATGTCGTTAGATCCGCAGCTATATAACTGACGACCGTTTTTGGATTATTAAGGCGAAGCCGTTTCACAACGCTTTGCAGTTTGCTTTCATCACGCCCGTTTAAAATGATGTGTACGTCTTCTGCCGCTAATGCCTGAGCACAGGCCAGTCCCAGCCCCTGCGATGAAGCACAGACAAATGCGATCTTGTTTTCTATGCCTAAGTCCATGATTACTCCGTTATTTAGCGAATTCTTCAGGGTTATATCAATCACTGAACTTTTTGGTGTGCAGCCCTATTCAGCCTCGCGTTACTTGATATTAGATATATCTGTTATTGCGATATGTCTAGATATTGCGCCTCTCTGAGAGCGAAAACTCAGAAGTCGGTCACGGATCGTTAACAGGAAAAATAGGGGGATCAGGCGTTGTTTTGAAGAGGGTTAGGCAGTCTCTGTGGAAAAGGGGCTGGATAGCAAAAGCAGCTATTTAGACAGGTATAGTGAAGTATTAGCGTTGCGAGGTGGTGATGCGCTTACCGCTTCTCAGCGGCAAGCGTGGGGACGAACCAGCGAAACTTTCGCGTGACAGCGTCAGAATACGGAGCCGGAAAGCTTCAGGATGCCGGTTGTTAGCTGGCTGCCCACATTTTCGCGTCGCGACTCCGGCTTGCACCTCCTCAGCCCTGGAAGATATCCGTATCTCCGAACACGACATTATTGCTTTGGGCTGAGAATCAAAGTATGCGTAATGTCATTTATATAAAATAACTGATCAGTATGACCATGCTCAGGCCTACAACTGAATTTATTAGCTCCAGTAAACCCCAGGTTTTAAATGTGTCTTTCATCGATATACCAAAGGTTTATTTGTTGCACCCACAACGGTAGTTATATCCAGTTTCATAAAAGGAATGTTGGCTTTCTTCGTAATCTACATAACCAGCGGCATAGCGATAAGAAATGCGACTTCATAAAACATCGCGAGGCCAAATATCACACCGATAAAGATCAGGCCCACAGAAAGAAAACGCGTGCCTCAGTGGCGGATAACCATATCAGCTATTTGCTTGCTGGCGCCTGGTTCCGTCATAAACTTACCGATGAACGCACCAGATATAATGATCAGCACCAGGTTCCCCATAGTATTGCCAATACCTTGCTGTACTGTAGAGACAACTTTTTCTAATGGAGTGCCTATTGTTACAACAACAAACATCCAGGCAATAAGCAGTGAGAAAATATCACGAAATTTATATTTAATATTGAGAGCGACCAGAAGCGCAATAGCTGCCAGCACCCAAAAAGGTAATAAGAAAGGTGATGTGATGTTCCTTAACTATTTTATAGATGTTTGTATTATTAGATAAAGCAAGGCGACGGGAGCATCTCCCGCTGTGATAGCTTATTTTTGACTGGCGAATTCTCATGACCTAAGAATATAAGTTACACCCAGCGCACGATTATAAAGGCCGTAACTGGGCCCGCCCCACAAAATAAAAAATCCATAGGCAGGAATGATATATCCATCAAAGCCATTATCGTGCAGGGATTTAATGACGCGCAGCATATCTAATGAACCATATTGCGTCGGATGAGCTGACTCGTAAAAATCTTTATCTTTTATAATTTTGATGTTTCTG
>Ga0160472_100228_pt1 | contig 67774 bp, 50 predicted proteins | sample HID1973M_E11MG_FD_108267 | JGI IMG/M metagenome (GOLD analysis project Ga0160472, IMG submission 108267) | Enriched mosquito-associated microbial communities from UW Madison campus, WI, USA - HID1973M_E11 MG | ecosystem: Host-associated > Arthropoda: Insects > Digestive system > Unclassified ... | reverse complement strand
GCTCGCGATGACGGCAGCAGCTTCAACCTCTCTGCTGGCTGATCTACCGCTATCGCTGGCAAGCCGGCTCCTACAGGGGATCTGCGGTGTTCGCAGAATCCGGGTACGCCACAAAACCACTGTAGGAGTGGGCTTGCCCGCGATGGCGGTAGCAGCTTCAACATTTCTGCTGGCTGATCTACCGCTATCGCTGGCAAGCCAGCTCCTACAGGGAATGTGGTTTACGTGAGAGGTCAGGCCGCCGGCAAGCTCGGTGCCTGCACGCCATGGCGCTTGCGGTGGATCAGGAAGTACGCGCCATAGCACAGGGCAATGAAGCCAAAGCCCCAGTACAGGGACGGACGCTGGGTTTCATCCAGGGCCAGGAAGACGAACAGCGAGCAGCACAGGGTGATGCACATCAGCGGCAACACCGGGAACCAGGGGGCGCGGTATTTCAGGTCGCTGAGTTTGTTGCCGTCACGCAGCCAGGCCTTGCGGAATTTGTACTGGGCCAGCGCAATGACGATCCAGGTCACGGTGCCGGACATGCCGCTCACCGCCATCAGCACCATGAACAGGGTGTCGGCGGCGACGAAGCTGGTCATCAGCGACACCAGGGCAAAGCACAGGGTGATGCTCAAGGCGCGCAGCGGCACGCCGCGCTTGCTCAGGGGCGACAGGCTTTTCGGCGCCATGCCGGTTTTCGACATGGCCCAGAGGATGCGCGTCGAGGCGTACAGGCCGGAGTTGCCCACCGACAGGATCGCCGTGAGGATCACGAAGTTCATCAGGTCGGCCGCATAGGGAATGCGGACCATGTCGAACACCTGCACGAACGGGCTTTCCATCAGGCCGGCTTGCTGCCACGGCACAATGGCCGAGAGCACGATGATCGCCAGCACATAGAAGATCAGCACGCGGAACACCACGTTGCGCACGGCGCGGGGGATGCTCTTTTCCGGCTGATCGGTTTCACCGGCGGCCACGCCCATGATCTCGCAGCCCTGGAAGGCGTAGACCACGGTCATCATCACCGCGAACACCGCGGACAAGCCGTTAGGGAACAGCGAATCGCCAATCAGGTTATTGGCCATTGGCGCCGGTGCGCCGCTGCTCAGGGGCATCACGCCGAAGATCACCAACACGCCGACCACGATGAAACCGAGAATGGCCGCGACCTTGATCCCCGAGAACCAGTATTCCGCTTCGCCGAACGCGCGGGTGGCCATGGCATTGATGCCGAACAGCACCACCACGAACAGCGCCGACCAGTACCAGATCGGCACATGGGGAAACCAGCGGGTCATCAGCATGCCAGCGGCGGTGAATTCCAGGCCCACGGTGGTGGCCCAGCTCATCCAGTACACCCAGCCGATCATGAAGCCGGTGGCCGGGCCGATGTATTTGGTGGCGTGGGTCTGGAACGATCCGGACACCGGCATCTGCACCGACAGTTCGCCCAGGCAGACCATCACCAGGTACATCAGGAAACCGGCGACCAGGTAAGCCAGGATCGCCCCCACCGGGCCGCCCTGGTTGATGGTCACGCCGGAACCCATGAACAACCCGGTGCCGATGACACCGCCCAGGGACAACATGAAAATGTGCCGGCTCTTGAGGGCGCGGGTGAGGTGGATGCCTTTGCCATCGGTGCTGCGATCAGTGTGTGCGTTCATGCCGGCACCTCAGCAGTCGGTGAGGTGGGCAGTGCGTGACAGGACGTCAGGGCGCACGGAGGGATCAGCTTTACGGCAATTCATTATTATTATCTCCAATAAGCTTCGAAGACCGCGCTGCGGCGGTTGCGTCGATTATTGGAAAGCCATGTAAGTTCGCGTTGACCGTAAAGATCGAAGTTGTACAAAGTCGTAACAAAAATGTACGTCAGCCCTGCAACAGCTGCTCCAGCACTTGCAGCCCGTGCTTGCAGTGTTCGTGAAAGGTCGGTGCCAGGTGCAGAACGGCCGCTTGATCATTGCGCAGCGCCGCATCTTCCAGCGCCCGCAACACAGTGGCCAGGGCTCTGAAGCCCAGCGAATCACAGCTTCCCGCCAAGCGATGGGCCAGGTGCGCGACCTCAGTGGAATCGTCGGCCTCGATGGCTTCACCGAGCGACGCACGATGCTGCCGGATCGAGTCGCGCAGCACCGCCAGCAACCCTTGTACTTTCTGCTCACCGAGCAGGTTGTTGTGGGTTTGCAGCAGCGGCCAGTCGATGGCGCCGTCTGCGTCCAGCGGTTTGGGCGTCAGCCGTTGCCCGCTCAGCACCTCACGCAGATTGTCCAGATTCAACGGCTTGGCCAGCACCCCGTGCATGCCGGCATCGAGATAACTGCGCACCAGGGCCGGTTGCACACTGGCGGTCAGGGCGAAGATGCGCGTTTGGCGGTTCGGCCCGTCGCTCGTGCGGATCTGCCGGCACAGCTCGACCCCACTGAGACCCGGCAGGTGCACGTCGAGCAGCAACAGATCGAACGCCTGTACCGCGCAGAGCCGCAGTGCCTGTTCGGCCTCTTCAGCGAGAAACACCCGGTGGCCGTCCCGCTCCAGCAGACCTTTGGCCACTTCGCGGTTGAGGGCAACGTCTTCGACCACCAAAATATTCAAGGCCGGTCCTGGCGCACGAGCGGGCGCGAACGCCAGCGCAGCGCTCGCCGGTTGCAGGCACAGTTCGAACCAGAAGCAACTGCCGCGCCCCTCCTCACTGTCCACGCCGATGTTGCCGCCCATTTGCTCCACCAGATGTTTGCAGATGGCCAGGCCCAATCCCGTGCCACCAAAACGCTGGGCGACTTCTTCGCTGGCCTGGGTGAAGCGCTCGAAAATCTTCGCCTGCATCGCCGGGGCAATGCCGATGCCGTTGTCGCTGACACTGACCCGCAGGCGCTGGCCGGTCTGTTCGCCTGTATCGGCGAGCAAGACGACCTCGACGCTGACCTCACCGCCTTCGGTGAATTTGATTGCGTTGGCCAGCAGGTTGCTCAACACCTGACGCAGGAACTGCTCGGCGCCGTGGTGATGTTCGGCAACGTGCTGGTCGATCCGGCAACTGAGCAGCGTGTCGTTGTTCAGCGCCCGCGGTTCCAGCAGGGTCAGCACTTCGTCGAGCAGCTGGCGCAGGGAGAAGTCCACCGGTTCCGGGTGGCTGACACCCTCCTCCAGCTTGGCGAAATACAGCACTTCATTGAGGATTGTGAGCAGGCCTTCGCCGGCCTTGTGCAAGGCGTCCAGGCGTTTGCTGTCCTGGGCATCGAGACGCGCGCCGCGCAACAGCTCGGCCATGCCGAGTATGCCGTTGAGCGGTGTGCGCAGTTCATGACTCATGGTCGCGAGAAAGCGGGACTTGGCGAGGTTGGCCGCTTCCGCCTCGTCCTTGGCGCGCATCAGGCTGGCGGTGCGGCGTTCGACCATTTTCAGCAGTTCGTCGCGGTTGTCCTGCAAGGCCAGACGATCGCTTTCCCGTCGTTCGATATCCCGCAGGATCGCCCGGCGCATGTCGTCCAGGGCGTGGGCCACGGTGTCGATTTCGTCATTGCCGGGGCGCTTGTCCAGCAGCAGGGGTTCTTGCCACTCACCGGCGGCGATGCGCCGGGCGAACCCGGCCATGACTTTCAGATGGCGGGTCACCAGCCGATAGAACAACCCCGACAAGGCCACCGCCAGGCCGCAGAGAAACACCGCCATCCACAGCAGGCTGGTCAGGCCGGTGGCGTAGAGACGCTGGTACACAGCGCCCAGATCGGTGCTGACTTCCAGCTCGCCGAGGTTGCGCAACGGTCCGGACGGCGGCTGGTAGTCCAGAGGGAAACGCTCGACGCGCAGCGGTCCGACCGGCTCGGGGTTGCCCTGGATCAGGTCGAAATCGTTGCTGATCAGGTGCACCCGGGCGACGTCGGAGAAGTCCACCAGACCGCGCAACTGCACGTTCAACTGCTCCTGATTCAGGTCCCAGAGGCTGCGCTCAAGGCTCGCCAGGTAACCGGCGCGGATCAGCTCCATGCGCCCGTCGATGTCGCGCATTTCCCGCCGATACTCGATGTACAGTTGCACGCTGCTGGCCAGCACGGTGAAGCACAGGCTGAACAACAGAATGAACAGCAGCAGGCGCCGCAGCAGGCCGCCGGGACGGGCGCGGATCATTGCGCGTCCGCCGGCAGCTTGATCATGTCGCGGTAGGTTACTTCACTCTCGTTGAGCCAGCGCTCAATGTCACCGGCGTCGACCATGCGCTGCAACTGCGCATTGATCTCGGGCATGCGCGCGGCCAGGGGTGAGCGCCGCGACACCGCGACCCGCAGGTAGTCCACACTCAGGGCCTTGGACAAGGCAACGATGTCCTGGCCGCCGGGCAGGTTTTCCACGTAGAGCTGGCCGGTGCGTCGTTCCTGGGTGATGAAGTCGATGCGCCCGCGAATCAGTTTGCCGAAGTTCTGATGGCTGTCGGACACCCATTCGATATTGTTGTGGCGCGCGACCATGCGATCGAATTCGGGACCATAACTCTCGCCGAACAACAGGCCGCCACGGTAGCGGGACAGGTCGTCCAGCTGTTCGAACCGCACCGGGTGCTGGCGATTGATGAACAGCGCGACTTCTTCGCGCAACACCGGCACTGTCGAGAACAGCATGCTCTGTTCCCGCTGCTCGGAACTGTAGGCCAGGACCACGTCGACGCGGCCTTCGGCGGCGTCCAGCAGGCAGCGTTTCCAGTTGCCCAGCACGACGATCTCGACCTCGTAGCCCAAGCGGCCGAACAGGGCTTTGACCACGCTCGGTGCCAGGCCGCGCACCTGCTTGCCGTCGCTCCAGGAAACCGGCGGGTACACCGGGTAATCGCAATAACGCACCTTGTCCGCCGCTACGGCATGGCCGGCCATGATCACCGCCAGCAGGCAAAACCATCGCGTCATCGCTTCAGGCTGCCACGCCAGCGGTAAACAGGTATCCGGCGCCGTGGATCGTGATGATCAGTTGCGGTTCGGCCGGATCGTCGTGCAGCTTGCGGCGCAGGCGCCCGACCAGCACGTCGATGGAACGGTCGTTGGGCACCCATTCGCGGTTGCGGATCTGGTCCATCAACTGGTCGCGGCTGAGGGTGTGGCCGCTGTTGCGCAGGAACACGCTGAGCAACTGGTATTCGCCGTGGGTCAGCAGGGTTTCGCTACCGGCGGGATCGATCAGGCGCCGGCGGTCGGTGTCCAGCGCCCAGTCGGCGAACTGCTTGACCGGTTTGGTCAGGGCCACGGCCGGTTGCGGCGCCTGGGCATGGCGTACCCGGCGAATCAGGTTTTTCGCCCGGGACACCAGTTCCCTGGGATTGAGAGGTTTGATCACGTAGTCATCGGCGCCGCATTCGAGGCCGACGATGCGGTCAATTTCATCGTTGCGCCCGGTGATCAGGATGATCCCGACCTCGGAGCGCACCCGCAGTTCGCGGGTCAGGGTCAGGCCGTCCTTGCCCGGCAGGCGGATGTCGAGCATCACCAGGTCGACGGTCTGACTGGCCAGAAAGGTTTCCGCCAGTTCTGCCGTGGCGGCGCAATGCACTTCGTAGCCTTCCTGGGACAGGTAGGCGTGCAGCAGTTCGCGAATCAGCGGATCGTCGTCGACGATCAGTACCCGAGGAGTCATCGCTTGAGGTCCTGCATGGGCCCGTGGGCCTGTTTCTTATTAGAGTGTTTTCCTGCGCTGGGGCCAGAGAGTATCCAGTGTTGAACGAGTGATCAACAGGCGCTCGTCTGCCCGCAGAAACGCTGGCGTCCGCCGGCCTGCAAGCCATCGACCCAGGCTTCGCAAATTTGTATGCCCTGGTCCGGGGTGAAGGTGCCTGGATTGAGGCCGGACTCCAGCCACAGGCCATCGAGCAAGGCGCTGAGGCTGATGGCGGCAAGGTCGGCGTCGAAGTGTTCCCAGCCCTCCTCCCCGGCCAGTTCCGCCAGCACCTTGCGCAGGATGCCGCGATACTCGCCATAGGAATGATCGTGGGCCTTGTTGATGGCCTCGGCGGTTTTCACCGCCCCCCAGAACGCCAGCCAGGCATCGATCAGTTGCGGGTCGAGCAGTTCGGCGGAAAACGAACCGCGGAAAAACGCCGACAGGCGCTCCCGGGCATTCGGCGCGGCCTGCTCCATGGCGTCGCGCAGCAGGGTCATGACCCGCCCGGTGATCGCCATGTAGGCCTCGGCCACCAGTTCGTCCTTGCCAGAGTAGTGATGGCTGATCAACCCTACCGAGACGCCGGCCTCGGCGGAAATCTTGCGGATCGACGCGCCCTGGAAACCGTGCCGCTTGAGGCACACCAGCGTCGCCTCGATCAGGTTGGCCTTGCGCAACTCCGGTTCCATGCGGGAAAAACGGGCTTCCTGGTTCATGGGCGACACGCTCCTTGGGTTCGATCGATTGGGCCTGCGCGGGTTGGCGACGGGCTGAACGACTGTACAGCAAGAGTGGGGCATGTCTCTAGCCGGTTGTTCACCTTAAAAGTCAGGGTGACTGACAGGGCCTCTTCGCGGGCAAGCCCGCTCCCACAGGTTTCAGCGGTGCTCACATTTTTTGTGTATCACGCAAATCCTTGTGGGAGCTGGCTTGCCAGCGATGAGGCCGGTCCTGCCAATCGAAAATCCGGATCAATCCTTATACCCCGGAGCCACCCGCTCCAGCATCCGCAATAACGCCGCCCAGGCCAGTTGCATGGCATCCGGATCCGCCAACTGCCCCTCTTCCAGCGGCCGCCCCGGGTCATTGAACTGTCGCTCGGTATGCACACACACCTCATGGGACGGCAAAACAACCTCCCCCGCAGCCATCGCCGCCAACTGAATCTCACAGGCTTTTTCCAGGTAGTACATGCGTAAAAACGCCTGGCTCACCGTCTCGCCCACCGTCAGCAAGCCATGGTTGCGCAGCATCAGCACCGACTTGTCGCCCAGGTCCGCCACCAGGCGTTCCTGCTCGCTCAGGTCGAGCGCCACGCCTTCGTACTCGTGATAAGCAACCCGGCCATAGAACTCCATGGAAATCTGGTTGACCGGCAACAACCCGCACTGCAAGGCCGCCACCGCGCAACCAGATTTGGTATGGGTGTGCAGCACGCACTGGGCATCTTCGCGGGCGCCGTGGATGGCGCTGTGGATCACGAATCCGGCGGGGTTGACCAGGTACGGCGAGGGCTCCACGGCGTTGCCGTCGAGGTCGATCTTGACCAGATTCGACGCGGTGATTTCATCGAACATCAGCCCATAGGGGTTGATCAGGAAATGATGCTCCGGCCCAGGAATGCGCACCGAGATGTGGGTGAAGATCAGGTCGGTCATGCGGAAATGCGCAATCAGGCGGTAACAGGCCGCCAGTTCCTCGCGCAGGCGCTGCTCGGTGGCGCTGCGTTCCGGGGCAAGGTGGGTGGCTATGGTGTTCATTTTTTCAGGGTTCTCCAGGCTGTTCGGCTGGACAGACAGTAAGGCTGGACGCTTGTGTACGTCCAGCCACGGATTGGAGCATCCCCCTGCAGGAGCCGGTTTGCCGGCGAAGGCGGTCTTGGGTTTTGCGTCGACGTTGCGGCCGCCATCGCTGGCAAGCCAGCTCCTACAGGGGTCTCTGGTGAGTCTGAAATTTCGTGAACGGCCGAGATCCACTGTAGGAGCCGGCTTGCTGGCGAGGCGGCCATGGATTCTGCCTCGACCTTGAGGACGCCTTCGCTGGCAAGCCAGCTCCTACAAGGGGCTCTGGTGAGTCTGAAATTTCGTGAACGGCCGAGATCCACTGCAGGAGCCGGCTTGCTGGCGAAGGCGGTCTTGGGTTTTGCGTCGACGTTGCGGCCGCCTTCGCTGGCAAGCCAGCTCCTACAAGGGGCTCTGGTGAGTCTGCAATTTTGTGAACGGCCGAGATCCACTGTAGGCGCCGGCTTGCCGGCGAAGGCGGTCTTGGGTTTTGCGTCGACTTTGCGGCCGCCTTCGCTGGCAAGCCAGCTCCTACAGGGGTCTCTGGTGAGTCTGCAATTTTGTGAACGGCCGAGATCCACTGTAGGAGCCGGCTTGCTGGCGAAGGCGGTCTTGGGTTTTGCGTCGACTTTGCGGCCGCCATCGCTGGCAAGCCAGCTCCTACAGGGGTCTCTGGTGAATCTGAAATTTTGTGAACGGCCGAGATTCACTGTAGGAGCCGGCTTGCCGGCGAAGGCGGTGTTGGGTTTTGCGTCGACGTTGCGGCCGCCATCGCTGGCAAGCCAGCTCCTACAGGGGTTTCTGGTGAGTCTGAAATTTTGTGAACGGCCGAGATCCACTGTAGGCGCCGGCTTGCCGGCGAAGGCGGTCTTGGGTTTTGCATTGACGTTGAGGCCGCCTTCGCTGGCAAGCCAGCTCCTACAGGGGTCTCTGGTGAGTCTGCAATTTTGTGAACGGCCGAGATTCACTGTAGGAGCCGGCTTGCCGGCGAAGGCGGTCTTGGGTTTTGCATTGACGTTGAGGCCGCCTTCGCTGGCAAGCCAGCTCCTACAGGGGTCTCTGGTGAGTCTGCAATTTTGTGAACGGCCGAGATCCACTGTAGGAGCCGCGCAGCCGGTTGGTGGCCTGTCAGGTTATTTGCTCGCCCAGGCGTTGAAGCGTTCTTCCAGCTCCTCGCCATGATCGACCCAGAAGCCGACGTTCATCGATAGCGCACCCTTGAGGTTCTGCGGGGCGGTGGGCACCCACTGCGCCAGTTTGTCGTCCAGGCGGGCGGCGGCTTCGGTGTTGGTCGGGCCGTAAGGGATTTGCTGCACGTAGTTGACCTGGGCATCCGGCTGATTGGCGAAGGCGATGAAGCGCTGGGCCTGATCGACATGCCGGGAGCCCTTGATGATCGCCCAGTAATCCATGCCGTACAGGCTGCCGGGCCAGACCAGGCCGAGGTGGCTGCCTTTTTGCGCAGCGTCGGCGATGCGTCCGCTGTAGGTCGAGGTCATGACCACGTCACCGGCGGTCAGCCACTGCGGCGGTTGCGCGCCCGCCTCCCACCACTGGATGTAGGGCTTGAGTTCAGTCAGTTTGGCGAACGCCCGGTCCACGCCCTGGGGAGTGGCGAGCACTTTGTACACGTCCTCGGTTTTCACTCCGTCGGCCAACAGGGCGAATTCCAGGTTGTACACGGCGCGCTTGCGCAGCCCGCGCTTGCCGGGGGTTTTCTTCACGTCCCAGAAATCGGCCCATGAGGTCGGCGCCTGGGCCAGTTTGTCGGTGTCGTAGGCGATCGCCACGCTCCACACTAATGCGGCGGACCCGCATTCCTGTGCCGCGTCGGGAATCAACTGGTCGGCGTGGCCCAGGCGGGTCCAGTCGAGGCGCTCGTACATGCCTTCTTCGCAGCCGCGCATCAGGTCCGGGCCTTCGATCTGGACCACGTCCCAGTCGACGTTGCCGGTGTCGACCATCACTTTGATTTTGGCCATTTCGCCGTTGTATTCGCTCTGGATCACCTTGCTTTGATCCAGGGCGGCGAAGGGTTGAAAGAACGCCACGTCCTGGGCTTTTTGTCCGGCTCCGCCGTATCCGACCACGACCATGTCCGATGCTGCCTGGGCGTTGCCCAGCCCCATGGCGAGGGTCAGCGCCAAGGGATAAAAGCCGTGCTTGAGCATGTGCAATTTCATCAATGGTTCCTCTTGCAGGTGCTACGCGGACAGGATCCAGCGCAGCCCTTTTTTATTGTTGTGAGGTTCGCCCCAGGAACGGGCTCGAAATGAAATTACTCCACGGCCTAGTAAAAAAACAAGTTGATTTTTTACTGACGGTAAATTTCTATAGACAAATAATAACAACCGATTGCCTCTGTAGGAGCGAGCATGCTCGCGATGGACGTTAACGAAAACGCGGGAGGCCTGTATGCCCGCGTCGCTCTCACAACCATCGCGAGCATGCTCGCTCCTACAGACGTCAATGCCGGCCTGCCTGGAGTGCCCGTACCATGACGACACCTGCTTTTGCGCACCTGTTCGAACCCCTGGAAATCCGTGGCAAGCGCCTGAAAAACCGCATCATGTCCAGCGGGCACGACACTTCTATGCCCACCGACAACCTGGTCAACGAACAGCTGATCGCCTATCACCGCGCCCGTGCCGAAGGCGGTGCCGGGTTGATCGTGCTGCAAGTGGCGGGGGTGCATGACAGTGCGCGCTACACCTCCCATGTGCTGATGGCCACTGACGATGCGTGCATCGACGGCTATCGCAAGCTGGCGCAAACCTGCCATGCCCATGGCACGGTGGTGCTGTCGCAGATTTTTCACCCGGGGCGGGAGATCATGGAGTCCAGCGATGGCCTGCTGGCGGTGGCCTACTCGGCCTCCTCCGTGCCCAACGAACGCTTCCGGGTGATGCCGCGGGCGCTGGACCAGGCGATGATCGACGAGATCGTCGCCGGGTACGCTGCAGCCGCCCGGCGCCTGCATCAGGCTGGAATCGATGGCGTCGAAGTGGTCGCCAGTCACGGCTACCTGCCCGCTCAGTTCATCAATCCGCGGGTCAACCGCCGTACCGATGGCTACAACGGCGAACTCGAACAGCGTTTGCGTTTCCTGCGCGAAGTGATTGCCGCGGTGCGGGCGGCGACCGACGAGCAGTTCATCATCGGCTTGCGCATTTCCGCCGACGAGCGCGACCCCGAAGGCCTGACCGAAGACGAATCCCTGGCGGCGGTGAAGTCGCTGCAGGCGCAACTCGATTACGTGCACATCGTCGCCGGCACCTCGGCGTCCCTGGGTGGCGCGGTGCACATCGTGCCGCCGATGGCGATCGAAGCGGCGTACCTGGCGAAAGAAGCCGGGACCTTCAAGGCGAGCCTGGACATCCCATTGTTCGTTACCGGGCGCATCAACCAGCCCCAGGAAGCCGAGCTGATTCTGGCCCGCGGCCAGGCCGATGTGTGCGGCATGACCCGCGCGCTGATCTGCGATCCGCAGATGCCCAACAAGACCGACACCGGCCGCGTCGAAGACGTTCGCGCGTGCATTGCCTGTAACCAGGCGTGCATCGGCCACTTCCACAAGGGCTTGCCGATTTCCTGCATCCAGCACCCTGAGACCGGTCGCGAGCTGATCTTCGCCGAGCGCCGGATGGCGAGCACGCGCAAGCGCATCATGATTGCCGGCGGCGGCCCGGCCGGGATGAAAGCCGCCACTGTCGCCGCGCAACGGGGCCATGACGTGACCCTGTACGAAGCCAGTTCGCAACTGGGCGGCCAGGTGTTGCTCGCGCAATTGCTGCCGCGACGCAGTGAATTCGGCGGCGCCAGCACCAACCTGCAGCGGGAGATGCAACTGGCCGGCGTGCGCGTGGTGCGCAACACCCGGGTCGACCGCGCCCTGGTGGAACAGGAAAAACCGGACCTGGTGATTGTCGCCACCGGCGCCGAGCCGTACTGGCCCGCGTTCGAGCGAGGCGGTGAGTTGCAGGTGGTGGACGCCTGGCAGGTATTGCGTGATGAAGTAAAGATCGGCCGCTCGGTGGTGGTGGTCGACTGGCGCTGCGACTGGATCGGCCCCGGCATCGCCGAGCGCCTGGTCCGCGCCGGGCATCAGGTGCAACTGGCGGTCAACGGCACACACTGCGGGGAAAACCTGCCGCTGTACGTGCGCGATCAACTGGCCGGCGAGCTGCACAAACTGGCCGTGCCGATCACGCCCTATGCGCGTTTGTATGGTTGCGACGACAACACCGTTTACCTGCAACACACCGCCAGCGGCGAACCGATGCTGATGGAGTACATCGACACCTTGGTGCTGTGCCAGGGGCATCAACCAGTGGATACGCTAGGTGCCGAACTGCAAGGGCTGGTGGAGTTTCGGCGCATCGGCGACTGCCTGGCGCCGCGCACGGCTGAAGAAGCGATTTATGAAGGGCTGAAAGTCGCGTGGGAGCTTTGAGGGTGTTTATACTCCGGGGCTTTAACGGCTAACACCAACCCCTTGTAGGAGCAGGATTGCCAGCGAAGGCGACCTCAAGGCATGCATTGACATTGAATACGCCTTCGCCGGCATGCCGGCTCCTACAAAAAGATTGTGGTGTACCCGGTTCTTGCGTACACCGAGATCCCTGTAGGAGCTGGCTTGCCAGCGAAGGCGACCTCAAGGCATGCATCGACATTGAATACGCCTTCGCCGGCAAGCCGGCTCCTACAGGGGATTTGGTCCTCTTCCCGGTTCGGAATTTTTCATGAGCAACAGCAGCAAATCACCCACCGCAACCGGCAGCGCCGAACCGCATTTCCTCGGCACGCGCATCCGCGGCCTGCGCAAGCGCCGGGGCATGACCCTGGCGGAACTGGCGCAGCAGAGTGAACTCACCGCCGGCTACATCAGCCAGCTGGAGCGCAACCTCGCCTACCCCTCGATCCCGGCGCTGTTCAACATTGCCCGCAGCCTCGGCGTGACCATCCAGTGGTTCTTCGCCAGTGAAGCCGTCACAGACCCCGAAGACGACGGCATCGTGGTGCGCAAGAACAGCCGCCTGAACGTGCATTACGAAGACGGCATCGTCGACCAGTTGCTGACCCCGCAAGCCACCCGCCAGCTGGAAATGCTCCACTCGCGCTTCCCCCCCGGCACCTACAGCCAGCAAAGCTACAGCCACGACGGCGAAGAGGCCGGCTACCTGCTGTCCGGCAGTTTCGAGTTGTGGGTGGGCGAGCGGCATTTCCAGCTCAGCGAAGGCGACAGCTTCAGCTTTTCCAGCCAGGAACCGCACCGCTACGGCAATCCCGGCGAGGTGGACGCGGTGGTGATCTGGGTGATCACGCCGCCGACCTTTTAACGCCGGCGGCGACCGCCGGCCGGTGCGACGCTCGCGCGCTTGAGGGTGTCGCTGGGCAACTCCTGGAACAGCGCGCGGTAGCTGCTGGAGAACCGCCCCAGGTGCCAGAACGACCAGTGCATCGCCACTTCGGCCACCGTGGTTTGCGCGGGCGAGCGTTCGAGCAGTTCACGGCGCGCACTGTTGAGTCGACGCAGGCGCAGCCACTGGGTCGGCGCCATGTCCGTGTAGGTCTTGAACGCATGCTGCAACTGGCGCAGTGAAACCCCGGCGACCTGGGACAGCTCCAGCAGATTGAGATGTTCTTCCGGGGTGTCCGCCGCCCACTCCCCTACCCGCTTCATGATCGCCCGCTCCCCGGCCCGGCGCTGCAACGCGCTCTGGTCGAGGCCGACACAGGCATTGTCGAGAATGAACAGACAGTCTTCCAGCAACTGCTGCGTCAGGGCTTCGCGGCTCGGCGGATCGAAGGTCTGCGACAGGCGCGTCAGGGTGCCGCTGAGCCAGCGACTGAACAGCCCGTTCTGCCGGGAATTGAGCGGCGCCATGAACAGGCCTTCGAGCCTGGCGATGTCCAGGCTGTGGCGCTTGACGAACTCAGGACCGAACACCACGGCGATTTCCTGATAGTTCTCCGGAGTGATCCAGATGTTGCGGCTTTCGCCATTCAACACGTACAGCGCGTTGTCGCCACGATCGAAACAGAACGACAGCGAGCCCTGGGGCGCACTGAAATTCTGCTCGACCCGGGTGTTCATCGACTCTTCGTAAATCTCCACGCCGTGCAAATCCAGATAGCGCACCTGGCCGGAGAAATGTCCCGGCGACATTTGCTGGTAATGCTGGACCCAACCCGGCGTGGCGCGGATCTGCTCGGCGACATCGGCGGTGTTGAAGGCTTGAACCTGAAGAGAATTGCACTCGTTTCTGGGGTCTGTCATGGGTGACCTTACGCACTCTTTTGGTGCGCTTTGTACTGCTTAAAGTGGATAGATGGATGCCTGAGGCTCGCCCAAGATAGTCGTCAACGCGCTACAGGGGAAGTGTCTGACAGACGATTTGACTTTTCCTGGCGTTAATAAAACCAATAACGAGGTCTTTATGAATGTCCCTTTCGATCAGCTGTTCACTTGGCTGAAAGATCACAAGATTACCGAAGTCGAGTGCGTCGTCAGCGATCTGACCGGCATTGCACGCGGCAAAATTGCACCGACCAACAAGTTCCTGCATGAGCGAGGCATGCGCCTGCCGGAAAGTGTCCTTCTGCAAACGGTAACCGGGGACTTTGTCGACGACGACATCTACTACGACCTGCTCGACCCTGCCGACATCGACATGGTCTGCAAGCCCGACGCCGACGCCGTGTACGTGGTGCCATGGGCTATCGAGCCGACCGCCATCGTCATTCACGATACCTTCGACAAGTTCGGCAACCCGATCGAACTGTCGCCACGCAACGTCTTGAAGAAAGTCCTGCAGCTGTATACCGACAAAGGCTGGCAGCCGATCGTTGCGCCGGAAATGGAGTTCTACCTGACCCAGCGTTGCGAAGACCCGGACCTGCCGCTCAAGGCACCGTTGGGTCGTTCGGGCCGTGCGGAAAGCGGTCGCCAGTCGTTCTCCATCGACGCGGCCAACGAATTCGACCCGCTGTTCGAGGACGTCTACGACTGGTGCGAACTGCAGGGCCTGGACCTCGACACGCTGATCCATGAAGACGGCCCGGCGCAGATGGAAATCAACTTCCGTCACGGCAACGCCCTGGACCTCGCGGACCAGATCACCGTGTTCAAGCGCACCATGCGCGAGGCAGCGCTCAAGCACAACGTCGCGGCGACCTTCATGGCCAAGCCGGTGGGCGACGAGCCGGGCAGCGCCATGCACATTCACCAGAGCGTGGTCGAGATTGCCACGGGCAAGCCGATCTTCGCCGATGCCGACGGCACCATGAGCGAATTGTTCCTGCACCACATCGGCGGCCTGCAGAAGTACATCCCGAAATTGCTGCCGATGTTCGCGCCGAACGTCAACTCGTTCCGCCGCTTCCTGCCGGACACCTCGGCGCCGGTCAACGTCGAATGGGGCGAAGAGAACCGTACCGTCGGCTTGCGCGTACCGACCTCCAGCCCGGACGCCATGCGCGTGGAAAACCGTTTGCCGGGGGCTGACGCCAACCCGTACCTGGCGATCGCCGCCAGTCTGTTGTGCGGTTACCTGGGCATGGTCGAGCGCGTCGAGCCGAGCGCGGCAGTACAGGGCCGCGCCTACGAGCGCCGCAACCTGCGCCTGCCGATCACCATCGAGGAGGCCCTGACCCAGATGGAAGAATGCGAAACCATCGGCCGCTACCTGGGCGACAAGTTCGTGCGCGGTTATGTGGCGGTCAAGCGTGCCGAACACGAGAACTTCAAGCGGGTGATCAGCTCGTGGGAACGTGAGTTTTTGATGCTCAGTGTCTGAGTCCCCAGGCATCACACACCCTCTGTAGGAGCTGGCTTGCCGGCGATGGCGGCCTGTCAGTCAACAACGATGCTGGATGTGCCGGCCTCATCGCTGGCAAGCCAGCTCCTACAGGGTGTAGGTGTGTGAACACCCATAGATCCCAATAATTCCAAGAAGGTATCGATATGCGTCTATTGAAATCCATGGTCCCGGTCGCGCTGGCGGCAATGTTCAGCGCCGGTGTCCAGGCCCAGCCCCAGGTCAGTGTCTACAACTGGACCGACTACATCGGCGAAACCACCCTCGCCGACTTCCAGGCCAAGACCGGGATCAAGGTGATCTACGACGTCTTCGATTCCAACGAAACCCTGGAAGGCAAGTTGCTGGCCGGCCGTACCGGCTATGACGTGGTGGTGCCGTCGAACCACTTCCTCGCCCGTCAGGTGAAGGCCGGTGCATTCCTCAAGCTGGACCGCGAGCAACTGCCGAACTTCAAGAACCTCGATCCGAAACTGCTGGCATTGCTTGAAAAAAATGACCCGGGCAACGAGCACTCCGTGCCGTACCTGTGGGGCACCAATGGCATCGGCTACAACGTCGACAAGGTCAAGCAGGTGCTGGGCGTCGATCACATCGATTCCTGGGCCGTGCTGTTCGAACCGGAAAACATCAAGAAGCTGAGCGCCTGCGGCGTGTCGATGATGGATTCGGCGGACGAAGTGTTCCCGGCGATCCTCAACTACATGGGCATGGACCCGCGCAGCGAGAACCCGGAAGACTTCAAAAAGGCCGAAGCCAAGCTGTTGAGCATCCGCCCGTACATCACCTACTTCCACTCCTCCAAGTACGTCTCTGACCTGGCCAACGGTGATATCTGCGTGGCGTTCGGTTATTCCGGCGACGTGTTCCAGGCGGCCAACCGCGCCAAGGAAGCCGGCAACGGCGTGAACATCGCCTACGCCATTCCCAAGGAAGGCGCCAACCTGTGGTTCGACCTGCTGGCCATCCCGGCCGACGCCAGCAACCCGAAAGAAGCCCACGCTTTCATCAATTACCTGCTGGACCCGCAAGTGATCGCCAAGGTCAGCGCCTCGGTGGGTTATGCTAACCCTAACCCGGCAGCCAAGCAGTTCATGGACCCCGAGTTGGTCAATAACCCCGAGGTTTACCCTTCCCAGGAAGTCCTCGACAAGCTCTATATCTCCACCACACCGCCACAGTCGATCATGCGTCTGATGACCCGTTCGTGGAGCAAAGTGAAGTCCAACAAATGAACCAGTACACCCAAGAACATGCCCTTTCCTACTACGCCGCGTCGGCCAACGGCATGGCGCCGCGCCCGGCGCTGGCTTCGGACCTGACGGCCGATGTCTGCGTGGTCGGCGGCGGGTTCACCGGCGTCAACACCGCCATCGAACTGGCCCAGCGCGGCCTCTCGGTGATCCTGCTGGAAGCCCGGCGCATCGGCTGGGGCGCCAGCGGGCGCAACGGCGGCCAGTTGATTCGCGGTATCGGCCATGACGTCAGCGGTTTTGCAAAGCACATTGGTGCCGAAGGGGTGAAATACCTGGAGCATGCCGGGACCGAGTCGGTGCAAGTGGTCGGCAATCGAATTCGTGAACACGGCATCGATTGCGACCTGCGCTGGGGCTTCTGTGAGCTGGCCAACACCCCGGCGCAATTTGCCGGGCTGAAGGCTGAACATGCTGGGTTGCTCGATTCGGGTTATGCCCATGAAGTCCGTCTGGTGGAGCCTGGACAGATTCGCGAGCAGGTGGTGAATTCCGGCGTGTACGCCGGTGGACTGGTGGACATGGGTTCGGGGCATTTGCACCCGCTGAACCTGGTCCTCGGCGAGGCCAGGATTGCAGAGTCCCTGGGCGTGCAGATCTTCGAACAGAGCCCGGTGCTGGAAATTATCCATGGCAGCACGGTGCAGGTGCGTTGCGCCGAAGGCACGGTGCGTGCGGGCAGTCTGGTACTGGCCTGTAACGCGCACTTGGAAGAACTCGAACCTAAGTTGAGCGGCAAGGTGCTGCCGGCGGGCAGCTACATCATCGCCACCGAGCCATTGTCCGAGGACGCCGCTGCGCAACTGATCCCGCACAACGTCGCCCTGTGCGACCAGAAGGTCGGGCTGGATTACTACCGGCTCTCGGCGGACCGGCGCCTGCTGTTCGGCGGCGCCTGTCACTACTCCGGGCGCGATCCGGCGGACATCGGCGCCTACATGCGCCCGCAGATGCTCAAGGTGTTCCCGCAGCTGGCCAACGTGCGCATCGATTATCAATGGGGCGGCATGATCGGCATTACCGCCAATCGTTTCCCCCAGGTCGGACGCTTGAGCCAGCACCCGAACGTGTTCTATGCCCAGGGGTATTCAGGCCATGGCCTGAACGTCACCCACTGGTGTGCGAAGCTGTTGGGGGAAGCCATCCACGCGGGTCATAGCCAGGGCTTCGACGTGTTCAGCGCGGTGCCGCACATGACCTTCCCCGGCGGCAAGGCGTTGCGCTCACCCCTGCTGGCTTTGGGCATGTTCTGGTATCGGATGCGGGAGATGTTGGGCTAAACCTGTCTGCGGTTCGCATCGTTCCCCTGTAGGAGCGAGCAGGCTCCGGGCGGCGTTCCGACGATGGTTTGCAGAGCACCGCGGGCATCCAGATTGCCTGCGTCATCGGTCGCGACTCTCGCGAGCAGGCTAGAGCATCTTCTCCAGGCCGATCTTGTCACTGAGCCACGCCTTGAAGCTGCGCCATGTGCCGCCGGGTTCCTCGCGCAGGGTGTAGAGCCGGCCATCGTCTTCGGCGACCCAGACGATTTCGCCGTTTTCCAGGCGCGTCTGGTAGCTCATGGCCGGCGCCATGCCTTCCAGCGCCAGCTTGCGCATGTAGCCGGCCAGTTCCGGGCTGTCCACCAGCACGCCGACCTCGGTGTTCCAGAACACCGAACGCGGGTCAAAATTGAACGAGCCGATGAAGACTTTCTGCTGATCGAAGATCATCGCCTTGGTGTGCAGGCTGGAGTCGGAACCACCACTGAACCCCAGGGAAGAGCTGCCCGGCGGATCGTCCGGTTGGCGCCGCAGTTCATAAAGTTTTACGCCATGTTCGAGCAACGTCTTGCGATAAGGCGCATAGCCGCCATGCACCGCCGGCACGTCGGTGGCTTCCAGGGAATTGGTCAGCAGGCGCACATCGACCCCGGCGTCGGCACGGCCGGTCAGGTACGCCAGCCCTGGCTTTTGCGGAACAAAATAAGCCGAGATCATGATCAGTTCCTTGCTGACGCTGTCGAGCTCGGGGCGCAATTGCGTGGACATCAATAGCGCGCGGTCCGGCTCATCGTCGGCCAGTACCTTGCTCGGCGCGTCCCACATCGCCGTACCGGGTGCCCAGATCAGCTGCTTGCGCCACAACGGCAGTTGCGGCTGGGTGCGGTAAGTCATGAGGTGGTTGTACAGCGCCGTGTTCCCGGTGCGCGTAGTCTGCAGGGATTGCTCCAGGCGCTGGCGACTCTCGGCCAGGTCTTCTGCGGTCGGCTTGTTGATCAGGAAATCACTGATCGGCTGGCTCAGGGCGCTGTTCCAGTATTGATCAAAGCTGTGTCCCAGTTGCGTGGCGACCGGGCCGAAGCACAGCAGGTCCATGTCGGTGAAGTTGAGATCGGGCTTGGCGTCGAAATACTCATCCCCCAGGTTGCGCCCACCGACGATGGCCGCGCTGTTGTCGGCCAGCCACAGTTTGTTGTGCATGCGCCGGTGTTGCTGGGACAGATTGAGCAGGCGGCCCATGGTTCGCGTCACCATGGTCGTGCGACCCAGATGCAGCGGGTTGAACACGCGGATCTGGATGTTCGGGTGCACCGCCAGGGTGGCGATGACTTCTTCCTGGCCATCGCTGGCCGTGTCGTCGAGCAGTATGCGCACGCGGACGCCGCGATCCGCCGCCAGCAGCATTTCCCGCACCAGGGCCCGGGTGCTGAGGCCGTTATGCACGATGTAATACTGCAGATCGACGCTTTTCTGTGCATTGCGGATCAATTCCGCACGCGCCCGGAACGCTTCACTGCTGTTGGGCAGCAGGCGAAAGCCCGAACGCCCTTCGTGGGGGGCCGCCTGGGCCTGGATCGAGCGGCCGAATGCGGATTCACTGGCGGGAATGGCCTCGCTGACTTCGTGGGGCAAACGCGGGGTGGCGCAGCCGGCGAGCAGCAGCGCGAACGCTATCGCGGGAAGGAACCGGGACATGGGCAAGGGACGCGTCCTCGACCCTGACGGGTGACGTTCTGGCCTTGGGAGCCCGCCAATCGCACTGTGGTGCATTCGCGGGCATTCGTGTGCTGGGCCGATGCCCTGTCCGGGCACCTTAGTTCCAGTAAAGCCCGATTCAGCTAATGCGTCTCGCTATTTTCCGCTCGATTAGCCCTGGCGACCGGCCAGCGAAGTCTCCAGCAACGCCTGCAACCCCATCGGCTTGGCAAAATAATACCCCTGGGCCTGCCCGGCACCCATTTCCCGCAGCAACTCCAGGGTCGCTTCGTCCTCGACGCCTTCGGCCACCACACTGAGGTCCAGGGATTCGGCCATGCGCACGATCGCCCGGACGATGGCGCGACTGCGTGCACTGCTGGTCAGCTCGAGGATGAATGACTTGTCGATCTTCAAGCCGCTGAAGCGGTATTGATGCACATAGCTCAGGGAGGAGAACCCGGCGCCGAAGTCATCGAGGACCACCGACATGCCGTTGTCAGCCAACTGCTGCATGGCCAGCCGGGCAATCGCCGGTTCGGCCACCAGCGCACCTTCGGTCAATTCCAGGCAAATCCGCGACGGCGCGACACCGTGCCGCGCCAGCAGGGCCAGCACATCGCTGGCAAAGTCCGCACGGGTCATGCTGTAGCTGGAGCAGTTGACGTGCACCGGCGGCCAATTGGCGTGTTCGGGCCGGGCGAGGATCACGGCGACGCTGGTGAGCATGTACAGGTCCAGGCGACCGATCAGGCGCAAACCCTCGAAATCCGGCAGGAACTCGCCCGGCGCAACCACGCGCCCGCCCGGCTGGTGCCAGCGAACCAACGCTTCGAGGGCCAACAGCTCGCCGGTGTCGACACTGACAATCGGCTGGAAATACGGCAGCAACTCGTCGGTGCGTTTGAGCGCGTTGCGCAACGCCCCTTCGCGCTCGACCTGGTCGGAGACTTCGCGGCGCAGTTCCTGGTTGAACACCGCATAGCTGTCACGCCCGGCGCTCTTGACCCGATACATGGCCGCGTCGGCATCACGCAGCAGGTCGGCCGGTTCGTGATGGAACTGACTGTCGGCACTGACGATGCCGATGCTGCAGGACGAAAACACTTCGTTGCCGTTGATGAAAAACGGCAGGTCAAACGCCAGCAGGATGCGCTCGGCGATTTCGATCATCACGTCCAGTGGCGCTTCGGGCGCGAGTACGGAGAATTCATCACCGCCCAGCCGCGCGAGCATGTCGCTGTCGCGCAGGCAACCGCGCAAACGCTGGGCGGCCTGCATCAACAGCAGGTCGCCAAAATGATGGCCGAAGCTGTCGTTGACCATCTTGAAGCGGTCGAGGTCGATGAACATCACTGCCAGGTGCCCGCCTTCACTGCCGAAACGCGACCAGGCCACGCTGAGGCGCTGTTGCAGGTACGTGCGATTGGGCAGGCCGGTCAGGGCATCGTGGGCGTTTTCGTGTTGCAGCTTGGCGTTGGCGTGATCGAGTTCACGGGTACGGATCTGCACCCGCGCCTCGAGCTTGACGTTGGCCGCGTGGATGGCTTCGGCGGCGGTGCGCCGGGACAACGCCGTGTCGATGTGCCGCGACACGAACGTCAGCAGTTCCTGGTCGCGCAGGGTGTAGCGCACCTGGGAGGTGTAGGTTTGCACCGCCAGCACGCCGCGCACGGCGTCGCCATCGAACAGCGGAATGCCCAGCCAGGAATAGGAACGCACGGACTCGTGGGCCAGTTCGATTTCGCCCTTCGCGGCCAGGCGTTCGGCCTCGGGGGCGTCGATCAGGCAAGGCCGGCGCTGGCAGATCACGTACTCGGTCAGCCCCCGGCGGCCGCGCCGTGGCGCCGGGCAAGTCTTCTGCCGTTCATCGACGTAATAGGGAAAGGTCACTTCGCCGGTGGCGTCTTCGAATAGCGCGATATAGAAGTTCTGCGCAAACAGCAGATCGCCAACGATGCCGTGCAAGGCCTGGAACAGCTCGGCCATGTCCCCCGGTCGGCTGGAGAGCTCGGCAATCTGGAACAGCGCACTTTGCAAGTGTTCGGCGCGCTCGCGGTCTGTCACTTCCTGGCGCAGGGCGTCGTTGACCGCGGACAGTTCCAGGGTACGCCGCACCACTGTCTCCTCCAGGTCCTCGCGGTGCAGAATCCGGTCCAGCGCCATGGCCACGTGGCGCGCAACCACGAGGAACAGCGCGCGATCCTCGGCGCTGTAGGTGCGTGACACCTCGTAGACCTGCATGGCCAGCATGCCGAACACTTCGTCCGAGGCATTTTTCAGCGGCGCGCCCATCCAGAATTCGGGACGATCGCCCACGCAATAGAAACGCCCCTCGGCCTGGGCGGCGAGGATGCCGGCCGAGTCGATCAGCAGCGGCTGGCCGCTGGTCAGCACCTGGCCGGTCAGGGAAATGTGCGCAGGGTCGAGGTATTCGTAGTTTTCCGATTCGAGGGCATCGACGTCGATGATGTCGACGTAGTACGGGTAGTCGATTTTACCGGTGTGCGGGTCGTACAGCGCGAGATAGAAGTTCTCGGCGTCGATCAGGCTGGCCAGCAACTGGTGGACCCCCACCAGGAACACCGCTCGGTCGCGGGTGGAACTGGCCAGGTAGGTGATTTCATAGAGCACACGCTGGGTGATCTGCGCACGGGCCAGGGTACTGGTCTGCACCTGAATGCCCAGGCGTTGGGCCAGGTCGGCCAGCGCGGGGTCTGCGGCGGTATCAATGGGCGCCAGCAGCCAGCCCAGCACGTGCTCGCCTTTTCCGGTCGGCCAGCGGTGCAGTTGCCGGCTTTGACAGAAGGCTTCGAATTCTTCATTGGCAACGATGGACGGCCACTGCGCCTGTGGATCGCCCTGCTCGACCCGATGCAATTGTTCACCGGCGCGGTAGACCACCCATGCGGTGGTATGGGCCCAGGTGCGCGCCGCGTCGAGCAATTGTTCGACGGTGTCGTCGCTGGCGGTGCAGGGAATCGGGTCACCTTGCAGCGCAGAGGCAACGATATCGCTGTCGATCGATTGTCGCGGGGAGTTGGTCAATGGACGAAAACTCATCAGCGTTCCCTGAGCCAAAACATTGGCATTGCCGACTTACTTTTTTTTAATAAAAAGCAAACATTGTGCCGGTGAGCATTCCGTTTAAAGCTTATGGGGATTTTTTTCAATTGTTTTTATTTGGTTTTGTGAACTTGCAGGAGCGAGTTTGCCCGCCCCTGCAGTTTTACGATTACTTCAGCGAGACGTTCGCACGTGCAGTGTGCAGCTTCTTGTAGCTTTCGATCAGGCGCAGATGCCTGTCGAGGCCCTCGAGCTTCATGCTGGTCGGTGTCAGGCCGTAGAAACGCACGTTGCCGTTGACCGAACCGATCGCCGCGTCCATGCGCTCGTTGCCGAACATGCGGCGGAAGTTGGCTTCGTAGTCCGCCAGTTCCAGGTCCTCGTCCAGTTCCATCTCAAGCACCACGTTGACCGCCTGATAAAACAGGCCGCGCTCGACGGTGTTGTCGTTGTATTGCAGGAAGGCTTCGACCAGATCCTTGGCCTGATCAAACTTCTGCAGGGCGAGGTAGATCAACAAGCGCAGTTCCAGGATGGTCAGCTTGCCCCAAGGGGTGTTGTCGTCGAACTCGATGCCGATCAGGGTGGTGATTTCGGTGTAATCATCCAGTTCGCTGTTTTCCAGGCCCTTGGCCAGATTTCTCAGGCCGACTTTGCTCAAGCCGTGGAGGTTGAGGATGTCGGCGCGGAATTGCAGGGCCTTGTTGGTGTTGTCCCAGATCAGGTCCTCTACCGGATAGATCTCCGAGTAACCCGGCACCAGAATGCGGCAGGCCTTGGCACCGATGTGCTCGTAGACTGCCATGTACACTTCCTTGCCCATGTCCTCGAGAATGCCGAACAAAGTCGCGGCTTCTTCGGTATTGGAGTTTTCACCTTTATCTGAGAAATCCCACTCGACGAATTCGAAGTCAGCCTTCGCACTGAAGAAGCGCCACGACACCACTCCGCTGGAGTCGATGAAGTGCTCGACGAAGTTGTTCGGCTCGGTCACGGCCTGACCCGAGAAGGTCGGCTGCGGCAAGTCGTTCAAGCCCTCGAAACTGCGGCCCTGGAGCAACTCAGTGAGGCTGCGTTCCAGCGCCACCTCCAGGCTCGGGTGCGCGCCGAAGGAGGCGAACACGCCGCCGGTACGCGGATTCATCAAGGTGACGCACATCACCGGGAACTCACCACCCAGGGAGGCATCCTTGACCAGCACCGGGAAGCCCTGCTCTTCCAGCGCCTGGATACCGGCCAGAATGCCCGGATACTTGGCCAGCACTTGCTGCGGTACGTCCGGCAGCGCCATCTCGCCTTCGAGAATCTCGCGTTTCACCGCGCGTTCGAAGATCTCCGACAGGCACTGCACCTGGGCTTCGGCCAGAGTATTGCCCGCGCTCATGCCGTTGCTGAGGTACAGGTTTTCGATCAGGTTGGAGGGGAAATACACCACCTCATTGTCCGACTGGCGCACAAACGGCAGCGAGCAGATGCCGCGCTGGGTGTTGCCGGAGTTGGTGTCATACAGGTGTGAACCGCGTAACTCGCCATCGCGGTTGTAGATGTCCAGGCTGTACTCGTCGAGGATCTCCGCCGGCAATGCATCGTCCGGACCCGGCTTGAACCAGCGCTCGTCCGGGTAATGCACAAACGAGGCGTTGGCGATCTCTTCGCCCCAGAACTGATCGTTGTAGAAGAAGTTGCAGTTGAGCCGCTCGATGAACTCGCCCAAAGCCGACGCCAATGCGCTTTCCTTGGTCGCGCCCTTGCCATTGGTAAAGCACATGGGCGAGTGAGCGTCACGGATATGCAGCGACCAGACGTTGGGCACGATGTTGCGCCAGGACGCGATCTCGATCTTCATCCCCAGGTCGGCAAGGATGGCCGACATATTGGCGATGGTCTGCTCCAGTGGCAGGTCCTTGCCGGCAATGTAGGTGCCCGCCTGCGACCCGGAAGCCGGCATCAACAAGGCCTGGGCATCGGCGTCGAGGTTGTCGACTTCCTCGATCACGAACTCGGGCCCGGTCTGCACGACCTTTTTTACCGTGCAACGATCAATGGAGCGCAGGATGCCCTGGCGATCCTTGGCGGAGATGTCTGCCGGCAACTCGACCTGAATCTTGAAAATCTGGTTGTAACGATTTTCCGGGTCGACAATGTTGTTTTGCGACAGGCGGATGTTTTCCGTGGGGATGTTGCGGGTGTCGCAGTACAACTTCACGAAGTAAGCCGCACACAACGCCGACGAAGCCAGAAAGTAGTCGAACGGACCCGGGGCCGAGCCATCGCCTTTATAGCGAATGGGCTGGTCGGCGATCACCGTGAAGTCATCGAACTTGGCTTCGAGCCGGAGGTTGTCGAGAAAATTGACCTTGATTTCCATGCGGGATTACCAGAATAACGAGCTAAGCGAATTGGCCGCCATTATCCGGCTTTTCACCGGGAAGTCTTGTGCTTTTGCCTTCCAGCCCCCGCGGTCGCCCTGCAAGGCGCGACCGCAACGGGTTGTCGAACTGACCCGCACTGGCTACTCGTCGAATGCGCCGGTACGCACTTCTCCTTTGCGCAGGTAATGGGTGATCAACACTCCGCCCGGCGTACTGTTTGTGCGGCCAGTAGTGCGGCGAAGAAGAGCCCCCGGGCAATCGACAGTACGCCTTGGGTCAACGGGTTGGCATCTGCCCAGGAGCGCGAGCAACCTCGCATTGCAATCCGAGGCGCTCATACAGGGATTGCTGATGTTCGGTTGTCAGTTCGTGATAGGCCCAGATGTAGAGTCCGGCGATTTGCAAACGCTCGACCTGATCGATGAACAGCTTGAGGTTGTGGTCCGTCAGGCCTCTGCTGGTCAACGCGAGAATCACCTGCCTGGCGCAGGCGCCGTGGGCAATACTGCGTTCCAGTGCCTGGCCGACAAACTGTTCGATCTCGCTATCGGTCCACATGCGAGTGGCGTAGCAATAGTGAACCAGTCGGTCACAATGGCCTGAAGCAATGACCTGGCGCACCTTGTCGTTGAGCCGTTTTCCGGCCTGAGTGGCGGGATGGTTGTAGGTATGGCCGGCGATAAATCCATAGGAGGTGCGCTTGCCGTGTTGCTTGAGCTTTTCCATGGCTAGGGTGACCCGCTCGATGTCCATGCTGCATTCATCATCGAAATCCACCCCGTCCCAGTCATTGGCCAGCGTGACGTCGACGATGCGCTGCACCTCGGCGTCGCTGGCCGGTCTGCCCCGGGGCGAGCAAAGCCCGCCACCGTAGGCCCAGAGTACCGGGCCGACATGGCCATTCAGGCGCGGGGCCCTGGCCTTGGCGGGACTCCAGCCAGGGGCGGCAGCGGTACCGATGGTCAATCCCTCGAGGTTGGTCACCATGCCATAGATGATCGGGTTGAAGCCGGCCAGTGGCGCGCGGCTCAGGCTTTGGCTCCAGCCGCCGAGTTCATAAGTGTTTGTGATCATGTTGGCTCTCCTTGGTCTTGCATGAGTTCATCCTTGAAACTGCCTGACCGATCTTACCGACGAAGCCAGGCGAGATGCCCTGCCACTGCCGCACCTGATAGATGCAGGATATTTCAGGCGCTCGGGAAGGCTTGCCGGCAAGGACCACGGGGCAGCAATCGGCGAGGAACACGCCTCCCTTGAACTGTTACAACGCAATTCATCGTCAACGGCTAAGCTTTCGCTGCCCGCCCCTCGAGGAGATGTCCATGAGCGCCGCTTCGCTGTTCGAACTCGATGCTGCCCTGCCGGGGTTGGCTCGCAAGATCCGCGTGCTGGATGCTTTGTCCTGGCCGGACGGGGTCGAGGAAGACTTCCTCGCGCACTGGCGAAGCGGCAAACCGCGGTTGCCCGCCGTCGAGTTGCGCCCCCGCGAGCACGGTGCCGACATTGCCGCCCTGGAAGCCTTTGTAGAACGCTGCGATGTCGGGCATCCGGCGGGCAACTTCCTCGCCATGACCGCGCAAAGCTATGCCACGGCCGGACGCATGCTGGGGGCCATTGGCACGCCCGACTTCACCCGCTATTCATCGGCGCTGTACCGGCGTCCGGATTTCGTCTACCCGCAGCAAAAACTGAGCATGCTCGACGCCGCACAGTTCTTTCTCACCACCACCGACGCGCTGCTGGGCGGCACGCGCATTCCACCCAGCACCGCCGACATCCCTGCCGAAGCCTTCGCCGCCTGGATGCAGCCGGAACTGGACAGTTTCTTCGGACCGGGGCGGATCAGCGTGGTGCTGGATTCGACCCTGGCCGCCAAAGCCATCGCCGGGTCCAGCCGCATTCGCCTGCGTGCCAGCGCCCTGTTCAGCGAACTGGACAAGAATCAGCTGCTGCAACATGAAGCCTTCGTCCACGTCGCCACGGCGCAGAATGGCGCGCAGCAACCCAACCTGCGCAGCCTCGGCCTGGGCGCCCCGCGCACGACCCAGACCCAGGAAGGCATTGCCACCCTGGCCGAACTGTTCACCGGCAGCATGGACATCAACCGCCTGCGACGCCTGGCCCTGCGCGTGCTCGCGGTGCAGCAGGCGCTGGACGGCGCGGATTTCATCCAGGTGTTCGAAGGTTTCCTTGCCGGCGGGCAGTCCCAGGAGGAATCCTTCCGCTCGACTCAGCGGGTGTTCCGCGGCGCCTCATTGCAGGGCGGCTCGGCCTTCACCAAGGACGCGGCCTATCTGACCGGCCTGCTCGGCGTCCATACCCTGCTGCGCGTCGCGATCCGCGACAATCGCCCCGAACTGGTGGGGCATCTGTTTGCCGGGCGGCTCAACCTGGGTGACACCCTTCGACTGGCGCCGCTGTTCGAATCCGGTTGGCTGCAGGGCCCGGTCCATGTACCGGCCTGGGCCAGCGATCTGCGTCGACTCGCGGCCAACCTGGCTTTCTCGGCCTTTATTTCCCGAATCAAACTGGACGTGCTCGATCTGAACATGTTCATGGCTTTCGCTGACGAGCATGAGATGGATGCCAGTGCCTGAGTTACCCTGCGATGATCAAATTCTGCTCCAATAACCTGCGCAGGCAGTCAGATCAAATCGGGACATTTTCAATCCAGGGAGAGGCGCCGCAATGCAATCATTCAAAGTTCGCGAGTTACGCAGCACTGATACTCAATCCCTGCTGCAATTTGAAATCGACAACCGTGAATGGTTTGAAAGTCAGATAGAGGCGCGCGACCCTGCCTTTTACTCACTGGAAGGGATCACCGCGCATATAACGGATTACCTGACCGGTTTGTCGAGTGGACTCTGGCACCCGTTTGTCATCGAAGATGGCGCAAAAAAAATAGTCGGTCGGGCCAATCTGAAAAACATCGACCTGGCGCAAGGCTGCGCGGAAGTTGGCTATCGGATTGATCAACACGCCTGTGGACAGGGCCTGGCGACCCTGGCGCTGAATCATCTGATCCAGGCAGCGCAAACTCGCTGGCAACTTGCGTGGCTCTTTGCCGAGGTATACGCGGACAACCTGGCTTCAAGAAAAGTACTGGGTCGCTGCGGTTTCCTCGCTGAAGATAAACCGGCACAAGGTGGAACAAGTCGATTTATCCATTCCCTCGGGCGAACCCTGCCCGGACGCAGCGGTCACAACCATTGATGGCAGCGCGCCTGATCAGTGGCCCCGGGCTTACTTCATTCAAGCGCAATGCCTGCAAACCTCAATTTCAGGGTGCGCCGGATAACTTCAGTGGTTCGGTGCCTGTCTGACTCAGGCACTGGTCGCTGGTCTCATCCAATGCTCCCTTCTTGGAGTACGGAAATGACTCAATCAATGCGCTTGTTCCTCTCGTTCTTCCTCGCGACAGCTTCATTGGTCTCCACCAGTTTCCTCAACACCGCCGGCGCGGCAACCGCCGAAGACCTCAACGCCGATGCCAAACAGGCGTTGCAGATGCTGTACAAGGCCAACCCGACTGCTGAAAAGATCGGGCATCAGGCCAAGGCCGTGTTGATCTTTCCGAAAATCATCAAGGCGGGCCTGGTGTTCGGCGGCAGCTATGGTGAAGGCGTGCTGATGAAAGACTCGAAAGTCACGGATTACTACAACTCCGTCAGCGGGTCGTGGGGCTTGCAGGCCGGCGCACAATCCTATGGCTATGCCATGTTTCTGATGACCGATAAAGCGGTGAAATATGTGGCTGAAACCAAGGGCTGGGAAATTGGCGTAGGCCCAACGGTGGTGGTCGTTGACGAAGGCGCGGCGAAAAACATTTCCAGTTCTACCCTCAAAGACGACGCCTACGCGTTCATCTTCGATCAACAGGGCTTGATGGCTGGTGTCAGCATCGAAGGCACGAAAATCTCCCTGATCAAACGCTGAACCGTTCAAATCTCCCACCCTGCCCGCACTCAGCGGGCAGGGTCGCCGCCCCTCTCCCGTGTTCACGCAGATGTCACGTCTTGTCATGAAATGAAAAGCAAATGTCGCCCAATGAATGGTCAGTCCTGACCAAACGGGCGTAGAACGACACGCAGCCTCTCTCACACATACTAATAATCCGAAAAGGACTCGCACTTCATGCGTGTGAATTCGCCCGTCACCGAGCACGAAAGACTCTTCCCTGCCGAACAACGCCTGATCTCCACCACCGATCTCGACAGCCGCATTACGTACTGCAACGACGCCTTTGTCGCCATCAGCGGTTTCACCCACGACGAACTGATCGGCCAGCCCCATAACCTGGTTCGCCACCCCGACATGCCGCCCGGGGTGTTCATCCACATGTGGCACACCATCAAGCAAGGCAAGCCGTGGATGGGTCTGGTGAAGAATCGCGCGAAAAACGGTGATTTCTATTGGGTCAGTGCCTACGTCACACCCATGTATGAAAACGGCCGCCTCAACGGATACGAGTCGGTCCGCTCGCTGCCCAGTCGTGATCAGGTTCGGCGGGCCTCGGCTGTCTACGCGAGGATGCGCGCCGGCAAGCCGATCGTTTCCCTGGGCGTGCGGCTGATGCGCCCATTGCAATTGGGTTGGCCATTACTGATCGTGGGGGCCGCATCCCTGATGGCTGACCAATGGCTGACAAACACATCGGCCCAAGGCGTGCTGGTCGCGGGTTTGCTGGCGGCCTGGTACCTGATAGCAGCCCAGCATCGCCGCGCCATCGAGCGCACCCTGGCTGAGCATCCGAAAGCCTTTTCCGATCCGCTGGTGGCGCTGACTTATAGCGATAACCACGGCCCCCAGGGACGTCTGGACATGGCCATGCTCAGCGAGGAAGCGCGCTTGCAGACCGCCCTGTCCCGATTGGTCGACGCCGGCGTCGACGTCAAGGCCAAGGCGGCGCAGTCCTCCGAGCTCTCCGGCGCCCAGGCGCAGTCCCTTGATCGCCAGCGCAGCGAGACGGACCAGTCAGCCGCTGCCATCTCGCAAATGGCCGCGACCAACCAGCAAGTGACGCAAAATGTCCTCACGACCGCCCATGCCGCCTCCGAAGCCGACCAGTTGACCCGCGAAGGCAGTGAGCTGGCCCGGCAGAGCCTGCACGCCATGCAAAGCATGAACGAGGCCGTCAGCGAAATCGGTCAGGCGGTCAATGCACTGGCCAGCGAGACGCAATCGATCGGCAGTGTCGTTGACGTCATTACCTCCATCGCCGAACAGACCAACCTGCTGGCGCTCAATGCCGCAATCGAAGCAGCCCGTGCCGGTGAGCAGGGCCGGGGTTTTGCCGTGGTGGCCGACGAGGTGCGCTCCCTGGCGCAGCGCACGCGCACCTCCACCGAGCAGATCCACGGGATCATTTCTTCGCTGTATGTCGGTGCCGACCGCGCCGTGGCGACAGCCAACAAGGGCGAGCAGATTTCCCGCGACAGCATGCAGCGTGTCGAAGCGGTGCAGTCGGCCCTGGTCGGCATCAGTCAGGCGGTGAGCCGGATCACCGACATGAGCCAGCAGATGGCGTCGGCGTCAGAGGAGCAAAGCCACGTCACTGAAGACATCAATCAACAAATCACCCGCATCGCGCAGCTGTGCGATGACAGTGCCGGACAGGCCAGGCAAGGCGCGGTGATCAGCCGGGAGCTGGAGGTCATGGCCGACTACCTGCACGGACTGGCTGAGCGTTTCAATCGGTAGGCGCCGGGACGGCTGCTGCACACATTCGCCCGACTGGCAGCAGCGCCGCCGGTGTCGCGGTATTTGATTGCGGAACGGATCGGCGCGTCGGGGTGTCAGGTGTATTAGACACCCCGGTGTCGACCCCCCTTCGAAATGGAGTGCAGATGTCATGAACAACATTATCTACATCGTCGGTGCCGTCGTGATCGTCCTGTTCATTCTCTCGTTCGTCGGCATTGTGTAAACGCCATCCCGATAAGCCGCGTACTGGATGCAGTACGCGCTATCCCCATTATTACCCGGGCATGCTCCTGCATCCGGCGCATCTCGCCCCCTCCTGAAAGAACCCTGGCTATGTTCGCCAGCGAACAGACGAACCGCCCTTCCAGTCTTCACACTCAAGGCCCAAAAGCTACGTCCACCAAGGCGCGCGGGGAGCTGGCGCATACGTTGGCGCATTTTCAGCATGCGCGCGATTACGTATCAGGCTCAGGACCTTATGAACAGCATATGGACACGCGTACGGCAGGTATTTACCCGCACCTTCGGCTTTTGGCGCAGGGGTGCGTTTCTCAGGCCCGGATTCGAATACGAACCGATCTTGCGCTCGGACCTTTTCAACGCCGATCAGATGGCCAGTCACGGTATTTACCTGGCCGGGCAGCACCGCCTGACTGCGCTGTCCGCACGGGACTCGATGCTGCGCAGGCTCGATGACAACGAGCAACTGCTCAAACGCAGCTGTACGGCCCTGGCCAACGCGCAGATGTCCAGTCGGCGGGTGACACCGGCAGCGGAATGGCTGCTGGACAATTATTTCCTGGTGGAAAACCACATCCGCACCGCCAGGACCCACTTGCCCAAAGGCTACAGCCGCGAGCTGCCACGCCTGATCAACGGCCCTTGCGCCGGGCTGCCGCGCGTCTATGACATCGCCCTGGAAACCATCTCCCATGGCGACGGCCGAGTCGATGAGCAGAGCCTGAGCCGTTTCATTTTTTCCTATCAGACCGTCATGCCATTGGCGCTGGGCGAGTTGTGGGCGATTCCGATCATGTTGCGCCTGGCCTTGATCGAAAACCTGCGGCGGGTCGCCTCACGGGTCATGGCCAACAGCGAGGATCGCAATCTGGCCGATGACTGGGCCGAGCGCCTGATCGAAACGTCGGAACGGGATGCCAAAAGCGTGGTGCTGACCGTAGCCGACATGGCCCGCTCCGCTCCGCCCATGACCCCCGCCTTCATCGCCGAATTCACCCGGCGCCTGCAGGGCCAGAGTGCAGCCCTGGCCCTGGCGTTGAACTGGATCGAGCAGATGCTCGGCGAAACAGGTTCGAGCATCGAACGCCAGGTGCAGCTCGATGCGCAACAACAGGCCGCGGATCAGGTGTCGATTGGCAACAGCATCGGCAGCCTGCGCCTGTTGTCGGCCACTGACTGGCGTGAGTTCGTCGAGTCGATGAGTCATGTCGAACAGGTGCTCAGTGAAGATCCGGCGGCCATTTACCGGTCAATGGATTTCAGTACCCGGGACAGCTACCGACACGTCATTGAACGCCTCGCCCGGCGTAGCCCCGGGCGTTCGGAAGTCGAGGTCGCTCACGTCGCGATCAATCTCGCCAGCGCCGCGAACGCCAAGGTTTCGTGTCCATTGCTCGCCCGTCACGTCGGCTATTACCTGATCAGCGCAGGGTTGCCCACGCTTGAGCGGCGCCTCAACGCCCGGGTCCCGCTGTATGTGCGCTGGAATCGGCTGCTGCAACAGTCGCCGTTGATGTTTTATCTGGCGCCGGTGGCTTTTCTCACGCTCATTTTCACCTGGCCCCTGCTCGCCTCCGCCCAGCGCGACGGGATGCCCACCCTGATGCTTCTGGGGCTGGCGATTCCCTGCCTGATCATGACCAGCCAACTGGCGATCAGCCTGATCAACTGGCTGGTGACGTTCAGCCTGTTGCCGGCGGTTTTACCGAAAATGGACTACGCCGACGGTATTCCCGATGAGGCTCGCAGCCTGGTGGTGGTTCCCACGCTGATTGCAAGTATCGCCGATGTCGACGAACTGGTGGACGGCCTTGAAGTCAGGTTTCTCGCCAACCGCGACCGCAACCTGTATTTCGCCTTGCTCAGCGATTTTCTCGATGCAGACGAAGAAATCCTGGCGCAGGACGCCGGGTTGCTCAGCCACGCTTGCCATGCCATCACCCTGCTCAATCGCAAATATGCAGACGACCACGGCGATCGTTTCTTTCTCTTGCATCGGCCGCGTCGCTGGAACCCCGGCGAACGCGTGTGGATGGGCCACGAGCGCAAGCGCGGCAAGCTGGTCGAGCTCAATGCGCTGCTGCGCGGCGATGGACAGGAGCGTTTCGAGGCCATTGTCGGCGACATCAGGCCGTTGCTCGGGGTGCGCTACGTCATCACCCTGGACACGGACACCCTGCTGCCGCGCGATGTTGCCCGCCAATGCGTGGCCGCCATGATGCACCCGTTGAACCGGCCGTTGTTCGACAGCGCCGGCGAACAGATCCTGTCCGGCTACGCGGTGCTGCAACCGCGCGTGGGCATCAGCCTGACCAGCGCCACGCGCTCGCTCTATGCCCGTCTGTTCGGCAGCGATGCCGGCGTCGATCCTTACACCCGGTCGGTGTCGGACGTTTACCAGGATCTGTTTCAGCAAGGCTCGTTCATCGGCAAGGGCATCTACGACGTGGATGCGTTCACCTGCGCCCTGGAAGGATGCCTGCCCGACAACCAGATCCTCAGCCACGACCTGATCGAAGGCTGTTATGCACGATCCGGCCTGCTCAGCGATGTGCAAGTCTACGAGCAATATCCTTCGCGCTACGGCGCCGACGTCAAACGCCGGCATCGCTGGATTCGCGGCGACTGGCAACTGCTGCCGTGGACCTTGCCCTGGGCGCGCAACGCCGAAGGCCTGTGGGTGCGCAACCGGCTGAGTGTCATGGCTCGCTGGAAGATTCTCGACAACCTGCGACGCAGCCTGGAACCCTTGGCAATGTTGCTGATGTTGGCCTGGGGCTGGTTCGTCAGCAGCCAGCCGTTGAACTGGACCCTGGCAGTCATCGGCCTGCTGGTGATTCAACCGTTGCTCCGGGCGGTGACCGATCTGCTGCAAGCACCCGCGGATGTGCCTTATGGACAATACCTCAGGGCGTTGCTGGGTGATCTTGGGCGGGACCTGACCCGAGCGGGCCTGGCGCTGGCCTGGCTGCCTTTCGAAATGTTCTACAGCGTTGACGCGGTCCTGCGCTCGCTCTGGCGCATCGGCGTCAGCAAGCGCCTGCTGTTGCAATGGCAACCCTCGCGCGAAGTCGAGCGCAGCACCGATAACCGGCTATCGGGCCTCTATCGCCAGATGTGGGTCGGGCCGATAGCGGCCGTGGTTTCACTGGCCCTGTTGGCCGATGATGCGCAGACCCTGGCCATTGCCAGTCCGCTGCTGTTGTCCTGGCTGGCGGGTCCCTGGATCGCCTGGCGCCTCAGTTCGCCACCCCGGGAGTCAGCGTTCGTGCCTTCGGTGCAGCAATCGCGCTTCCTGCGAATGCTCGCACGCAAGACCTGGGCGTTCTTCGATCAATACGTCGGGCCCGAAGACAACTGGCTGCCACCGGACAACGTGCAGGAAGAACCCCGTCCTGCCATCGCCCACCGCACCTCGCCGACCAATATGGGCATGTCCTTGCTCGCCCACCTGGCCGCCCACGATTTCGCTTACTTGAGTACCGAACGCCTGCTGTCCCGACTGGCGGCATCGCTCGACAGCATGAACGGGCTGGAGCGGCATCGGCAGCACTTTTACAACTGGTACGACACCCAGACCCTCGAGCCGCTGCGTCCGCATTACGTCTCCACTGTCGACAGCGGCAACCTGGCGGGTCTGCTGCTGACCCTGAGCACCGGCATTACCCAGCTGGCGGACACGCCGATGTTCGGCCCGGCCCTGATCGAGGGGCTGCGCGACACTCTGGATATCCTGACCGACTCCCGACGCGCCGCAGGCATCGATGTCGACGCCCTGAAGCCACTGAAAAAACACCTCGAACCTGCCGCTCCCGTTGCCACCCCCGAGGCGATGGCGGACCTGCTGCACAACGTCCACCGCATGCTCGCCGACACGCCAGCGGACATCGACGAGGAATGCCGTTACTGGCGCGAAGCGTTCAACCGTCAATGCGTCGACTGGACAGAGGAACTACAGCGCTATCATCTCCCTGCTCCCCTGCAGGCCACCGGGTCGCCGCCTTGCACCTTGCGTCAGCTGACAAGGCTGGACCCCGCCGGCTGGGCGACCGTACACCAAGGGCAAATCACGCTTGTGCGCAGTACCGCCCGGGAGCGCCTGGCAACCCTGGAGCGTCTGAGGTTGCTGGCAACCTCGCTGGCACAGATGGATTTCTCGTTGCTGTACGACCACCAGCGGGACCTGTTCGTCATCGGCTACAACACCGAAGAGCGTCGCCTGGACAGCGGTTACTACGACCTGCTGGCGTCCGAGGTACGACTGACCAATTACGTTGTTATCGCTCAAGGGCAAATTCCCCAGCGCGCCTGGTTCACCCTGGGCCGGCTGCTGAGTGAAAACGCAGGCGTACCGACTTTGCTGTCCTGGTCGGGCTCGATGTTCGAATACCTGATGCCGATGCTGGTGATGCCCAATTACGACGGCAGCCTGCTCGACCAGACGTGCCGCGCCGCGGTGGCGGTCCAGATTGAACACGGCAACCGGCTGGGTATTCCCTGGGGCGTATCGGAGTCGGGTTACTACACCGTCGACGCGCACTTCAATTATCAGTATCGCGCCTTCGGCGTGCAGGGCCTGGGGCTCCAGCGCGGGCTGAGCGACGACGTAGTGATTGCGCCCTATGCCAGTGCGCTGGCGTTGATGGTCGATGCCGAAGCCGCCTGCAAAAACCTGCAACGCCTCGCCCTGCAAGGTTCCTCCGGGCGGTTCGGTCTGTATGAAGCGGTGGATTACACCGAGGCCCGCGTACCCCGCGGGCAGTCCTTTGCCGTGGTCCGCTCGTTCATGGCGCACCATCAGGGCATGAGCCTGCTGGCCTTGACCAGCCGCCTGCTCGAACAACCCATGCAACGGCGCTTCGAGGCCGACCCCGGGCTGCAGTCGACTTTGCTGCTGTTGCAGGAACGGGTGCCGAAATCCGCCGCGCCGTACCTGCAAACGGCACAGTCGCCAGTGACGGGAGATATCGGTCAGGGCCAGGACCCGGGGCTACGAGTGTTCGCAGATCCCGGACGCAAACGTCCGGCCGTGCAGTTGCTCTCCAATGGTCGCTATCACGTGATGCTGACCAGTGGCGGCGGTGGTTACAGCCGCCGCGATGACATGGCCGTCAGCCGCTGGCAGGAGGACACTTCACAGGACAACTGGGGGACGTTCTGCTACCTGCGCGATGTCCAGACCAATACCGTCTGGTCGACGGCGTTTCAACCGACGCTGCATCAGCCGCAAAGCCACGAGGCGATCTTCAGTGACTCCCGTGCCGAGTTTCGCGCGCGTTACCTCGATTTCGATACCCATCTGGAGATTGTGGTCTCGCCTGAAGATGACATCGAACTGCGCCGCCTGCATGTCACCAATCGAGCCTCATCGGCGAAAACGCTGGAGATCACCACCTACGCCGAAGTCGTGCTGACTAGCCCGGCCAATGACGCGATGCACCCGGCGTTCAGCAAGCTGTTCGTGCAGACCGAACTGCTGCCTGAGCTTCAGGCCATTGTCTGCAGCCGCCGCCCTCGCGCCAGCGATGAAGCGACGCCGTGGATGTGCCACTTGCTGGCGGCACACGGGGTGGACATCGATGCGATTTCCTACGAAACCGATCGCGCCCGCTTCATTGGCCGGGGACGCAGCCTGGTGTCGCCAGCAGCCCTCGACGCCGATTGCCGGCAGTTGTCCGGCAGCGCAGGCCCGGTGCTGGATCCTGTGGTCGCGATTCGCTGCAGGATTACCCTGCAGCCCGGCCAGCAGGCCACCCTCGATCTGGTCACCGGCGTCGCTGACAGCCGCGATGACTGCCTCTATCTGATCAACAAATACCGCGACCGCCACCTCGCCGACCGCGTCTTCGATCTGTCCTGGACCCATAGCCAGGTGCTTCTGCGCCAACTCAACGTGTCATTGGCCGATGCCCGCCTGTTCGAACAGATGGCCTCGTCGCTGCTGTATGCGAACCCCTCGATGCGCGCCGAAAACGCCCTGCTGATTGCCAATCGGCGCAATCAGCCAGGCCTCTGGGGCCAGGCCATCTCCGGGGACCTGCCCATCGTGCTGTTGCAAATCCACAGCCTCGACAATATCGCCCTGGTGCAGCAGTTGATTCAGGCCCACGCCTACTGGCGCCAAAAAGGCCTGGTGGTCGATCTGTTGATCTGGAACGAAAATCAGGAGGGTTATCGCCAGCAACTGCAGGACGCGATCATGGGCCTGATCACTTCCGGCAGTGAAGCCGCCCTGCTGGATCGTCCGGGCGGGATTTTTGTCCGGCCGGCACAGCAGATGTCGAGCGAAGATCGCGGGCTGGTCCTTGCGGTGGCCCGGCTGGTGTTCAGCGACGGCATGGGCAGCCTGACCGAACAGGTTCATCGCCGCGGGGTATCGCCGGTGCATGCACCGTTCGTCGCGACCCGCCGTCATCAACCACGGGCGACCGCGCCGCGGCCGAGTCCGCCGTCCCTCCTGCTGAGTAACGCCTACGGTGGTTTCAGCTTTGATGGCAACGAGTACATCATCAGCGGGCTGGCCACTGATCCGACGCCCGCGCCCTGGGTCAACGTGATCGCCAACGACCAACTCGGCACCGTGGTCTCGCAAGCGGGCAGTGCCTATACCTGGGCCGAAAACGCCCATGAATTTCGCCTGACGCCCTGGCACAACGATCCGGTCACCGACCGGAGCGGCGAGGCGATTTACCTGCGTGATGAAGAAACCGGGCACTTCTGGTCGGCAACGCCGCAACCCTGCCCCGGACAGGGCCCGTACCAGACCCGCCACGGCTTCGGCTACAGCGTGTTCGAACATGAAGAAGACGGTATCTACAGCGAACTGTGGATCTACGTGGCACTGGATGCGCCGATCAAGTTCTCGCGGCTATTGCTGCGCAACCGCTCGGGACGCAGCCGCTCGCTGTCGGTGACCGGGTACGTCGAATGGGTACTGGGCGACCTGCGCAGCAAGTCGGCGATGCATGTGGTCACCCAATCGGATCCGGTCAGTGGCGCCCTGTTCGCCCGCAACGCCTTCTCGGTGGAGTTTTCCGAGCGGGTGGCGTTCTTTGATACCGACGGCGTCGATCACGGCGTCAGCGGTGACCGTACCGAAATCATTGGCCGCAGTGGCACCCTGGCCTCGCCGGCAGCGATGCGCCACGCCGGGTTGTCCGGCCGCCTGGGCGGCGGTCTGGACCCCTGCGCCGCGCTGCAAGTAGCGGTCGACCTCGCCGATGGTGAGTGCAAGGAAGTCATCTTTCGCCTGGGCTCGGCAACCTCGGGCCACGCTGCGACCCAGCAAGTGTTGCACTGGCGGGGCAGTCTGGTGGCTGCAGAGCAATTGCAGAAAGTACGCGAACACTGGCGTTCATTGCTTGGGGTGATTCATATCGAAACCGGCACACCCGCCGTCGATGTGATGGTCAATGGCTGGTTGATGTATCAGGTCATCGCCTGCCGCTTCCAGGCGCGCAGCGGTTACTACCAGTCCGGTGGCGCCATCGGCTTTCGCGATCAGTTGCAGGACAGCATGGCGATGATCCATGCCGATCCGGCCGCTGTACGAGCGCATCTGCTGTTGTGCGCCGGCCATCAGTATGTGGAAGGCGACGTGCAGCACTGGTGGCACCCGCCGATGAACAGGGGGGTTCGCACCGCCTGCTCCGATGACTTTTTGTGGCTGGTGGCCGCCACCTGCCGCTATGTCGAAATGACTGCGGACGTGGATATCCTGGATGAACCCGTTGGGTACCTTGAGGGACGCTTGCTGGGCGATGGCGAAGAGTCCTATTACGACCTCCCGCAGGTATCGCAGGTGCGAGAGAGTCTGTATCGCCACTGCGTTCGTGCCATCGAACACAGCCTGCGCCGCGGTCATCACGGTTTGCCGCTGATGGGCTCTGGTGACTGGAACGACGGCATGAATCGCGTCGGCCATCTGGGCATCGGTGAAAGTGTCTGGCTGGGTTTCTTCAGCTACCAGGTCCTGGAGCAATTTGCGCTGATCGCTCGCCTGCACGGTGATCACCCATTAGCCGAACGCTGCCGCGACAGCGCGCTGGCACTGCAGCGCAATCTTGAAAAGAATGCCTGGGACGGCGGCTGGTATCGCCGGGCCTGGTTCGATGACGGTCAACTGCTTGGCTCGGCGGGCAGCGAAGAGTGTCGCATCGATTCGATTGCGCAAAGCTGGTCGGTGCTGTCGGGGGCCGGCTCTTCGGCCCGGCAGATTGCAGCCATGCAGTCATTGGAAAAACACTTGGTCAAGCGCGACATCCGTGCGGTACTGCTGCTCGATCCTCCGTTTGACCAGGGCACCCTGGACCCCGGCTATATCAAGGGCTACGTGCCAGGCGTGCGAGAGAACGGCGGGCAATACACCCACGCGGCCGTTTGGGCCGGCATGGCTTTTGCGCAATTGGGCGATGCCGGCAAAGCCTGGGAACTGCTCGACCTGATCAACCCCGCCGCCCCGGCCAACAACGCTCGAATCGACACTTACAAGGTCGAGCCCTATGTCATGGCCGCCGATGTCTACGGCGCCGCGCCCCATGCCGGACGAGGCGGCTGGACCTGGTATACCGGTTCCGCCGGCTGGATGTACCGGCTGATTGTCGAGTCGTTGCTGGGCGTACAACGCAGCGGCCGCACGCTCGGAATCGAACCGCTGATACCCGTCGACTGGCCGGGATTCAAGTTGCACTACCGCTTCGGCACCACCCTGTACCACTTTGATGTGCGGCAAGGCAGTACGACCATCACTTCCATGACGCTCGACGCAAAGCCCTTGAGTGGCTGCGTGCTGACGCTGGAAGACGATAGCCGGGAGCATTGGGTTCAGGTTGATTGTCGCGCCCGGTTACCCGGTCCTCGGGCGCTGCAATACGAACAAGCCATCGATAAATAGGCATTGATCACCAGCCGTGGCGCGCATGGGAGTACCCTGACCGGGTACGCCCTCTCCCGCCACGGTCCTCTGCCATGTATGCCTCACCCCAGCCAAGCCACAATCATCTGCTTGCGGCGCTCCCGGCCGACGACCTCCAACGCCTGGTTCCGCACCTGGAGCAGGTCAGCCTGGGGCTGGGCGATGTGCTGTATGAACCGGGGGATACCTTGCGGCACGTGTATTTCCCGACCGACGCCATCGTGTCCTTGTTGCACGTCACGGAAAACGGTTCGTCGGCAGAAATCGCCGTGGTCGGCAATGAAGGTCTGATCGGCATCGCCCTGTTCATGGGTGGTGAAAGCACTTCCAGTCGGGCGGTGGTGCAGAGTGCCGGCAGCGCCTTTCGCCTGCCCGGGCAAAAGCTCAAGAAAGAGTTCAACCGGCATGGCGATCTGCTTCTGTTGATGCTGCGTTACACCCAGGCACTGATCACGCAAATGTCACAGACCGCCCTGTGCAATCGCCATCATTCGATCGATCAACAATTGTGCCGATGGCTGCTGTTGTCGCTTGATCGCCTGCACGGCAATCGCCTGAACATGACCCAGGAACTGATTGCCAACATGCTCGGCGTGCGCCGCGAAGGCGTCACCGAAGCCGCCGGCAAACTGCAACGCCAAGGTGTGATCGAGTACAGCCGGGGACAGATCACCGTACTGGACAGAGCGCGCCTGGAACGGCTCAGCTGCGAGTGTTATGTGGTGGTCAAGACCGAAACCGATCGGCTGTTGCATTACACCCGGCGTCAGGATGAGTGATGGTTGTATGCATGCCTTGCAGACACCCGAAATACTGTGGGAGCTGGCTTGCCAGCGATGACGGTGGGTCAGTCGACCGGAATGTCGGACCTGATGGCCTCATCGCTGGCAAGCCAGCTCCCACAGGGTTCATGGTTGTATGCAAGCCTTGCGAACAACCCGGATAACTGTAGGAGCTGGCTTGCCGGCGATGGCGGAGGGTCAGTCGACCGGAATGTCGGACCTGATGGCCTCATCGCTGGCAAGCCAGCTCCCACAGGGTTCATGGGTGTATGCAAGCCTCGCGAACAACCCGGATAACTGTAGGAGCCGGCTTGCCAGCGATGGCGGAGGGTCAGTCGACCGGAATGTCGGACCTGATGGCCTCATCGCTGGCAAGCCAGCTCCCACAGGGTTCATGGGTGTCTGCAAGCCTCGCGAACAACCCGGATAACTGTAGGAGCTGGCTTGCCGGCGATGGCGGAGGGTCAGTCGGTGGGATGTTGAAGCTGCTGGCCTCATCGCTGGCAAGCCAGCTCCTACAGGGTTCATGGGTGTATGCAAGCCTTGCGAACAACCCCGATAACTGTAGGAGCCGGCTTGCCAGCGATGGCAGAGGGTCAGTCGACCGGAATGTCGGACCTGATGGCCTCATCGCTGGCAAGCCAGCTCCTACAGGGTTCATGGGTGTATGCACGCTTTGCGAACAACCCGGAGAACTGTAGGAGCCGGCTTGCCGGCGATGGCGGAGGGTCAGTCGGTGGGATGTTGAAGCTGCTGGCCTCATCGCTGGCAAGCCAGCTCCTACAGGGTTCATGGGTGTATGCAAGCCTCGCGAACAACCCAGATTACTGTAGGAGCTGGCTTGCCAGCGATGGCGGAAGGTCAGTCGGTGGGATGTTGAAGCTGCTGGCCTCATCGCTGGCAAGCCAGCTCCTACAGGGTTCATGGGTGTATGCAAGCTTTGCGAACAACCCGGAGAACTGTAGGAGCCGGCTTGCCAGCGATGGCGGTGGGTCAGTCGGTGGGGATGTTGAATCTGCCGCTCCCTCGCCTTGCGTGAAAGCGGGCAGGTGTTCAGCCAAGTTCCCCGCAGAAAATCTCTGCACTGCCATCCGCCGGGCTTGACCGCAGCACCAGCGCATAACCGCCGGAACGCAACGTGTCATAGGCCATGGGTACGCGTTTGGTCAGTTGCATGCCCACCTGGTCATCGAAGTCATCAGTGGTCAGGCGATTGAGTGAGTAAGCCGGCTTCGGCTCGTGCCGGGCGCAACTGCCCGAGTAGATGTAGGTATAAACGTGGGCCGGCATTGCCGTGCCATTGGGTACTCCACCCACAAACAACGAGACGTGAGTCTCGCTACTGCTCAATGGGCTCAGAACGGCCTGGGCGATGTGCCCGGCATTGTGATCGATTGCATTCAAGGGAACGGCGACGATCTGCTTCTGGGCGGCTACGCCCGTGCAGACCCATGCTGCCGCTACCACCAACACCAGCGAAGACACGATTTTCATCGCAGACCTCCCGCCCGGTAAGGGCGCGTTGAAGTGACCCCCCGTGCGGATTTTACTCCTTTGGAAAAATCCGCAGCGTCTTCGGATGGGCGGTCCGGGTTCCGATACATCCGAACAATCCCTGTAGGAGCAGCCGGTCGACGCTCGAATGCTCGCGAAAAATTTAAATGCACCACGGGCATCCAGACAGCCCGCGTTATCGTTGCCGTCCAGCGCGAGCTTGCTCGCTCCTACAGAGTTCATGGGTGTAGCAAGCCTTGCGAACAACCCGGATAACTGTAGGAGCTGGCTTGCCGGCGATGGCGGTGGGTCAGTCGGTGGGGATGTTGAAGCTGCTGGCCTCATCGCTGGCAAGCCAGATCCTACAGGGATGGCGGCAAGCATGGATTCCTGCGGCCGATACACCCTTTGTAAAAAAGCAAAATCTCCTTGTGTTCCTTTCGTCTTATCATGCGTCGCACTGTTCACTGCCCGTCCCCGTCTGTTGGAGTTTTTCGATGCCCTCGCCAAAATCCCTGCCCGCAGCCCTGCTGGGCCTGGCCCTCGTTTGTCCGGCCATGACCAAGGCCGAGGGGCTGGAACTTGGCCAGGTGCTGATCGGGGCCGAGGACCAGAGCAATGAAGACCGTACCCTCGAAGAAGCCAAAGCCCGGCTCGATGAAGTCCCCGGTGGCACCAATCTGGTCGACATGCGCCAGCCCCTGCAGGGCCGCGTGGCCAGCAATCAGGATGTGCTGGCCTATCAGCCCGGGGTCTATGCGCAATCTTCCGGCAACGAAGGGGTGAAGATTTCCATCCGCGGCTCGGGGATCAACCGGGCACCGGGAGCCCATGCCTCGGGCATTTACACGATGCTCGACGGCCTGCCCCTGACCGGCCCGGGCGGCACGCCCTACGAGTTGCTGGAGCCGTTATGGCTAGACCACGTGGAAGTGCTGCGCGGCGCCAACGGTTTCGACCGCGGCGCCCTCGCCCTGGGCGGGGCCATCGATTACGTCAGCCACACCGGCTACGACGCGCCGAAGCTACAGGTGCGCTACGCCACCGGCAGCCACGGTTATCAGCAGCGCCAGGTCAGTTCCGGGCAGGTGCTGGGCGACTTCGACTACTACATGGCCGTGACCGATGCGCGCTCCGATGGCTACCAGGACCACACCGCCAGCGACAGTCAGGGGGTCATTGCCAACTTCGGCTATCGCTTCAACCCGAACCTGGAAACGCGCTTCTACCTGCGCTACCGCCAGACCGATAACGACCTTGCCGGGCGCGTGACCAAGCACTCCATCGAGCATGACCCGAAGGCGGCCAACCCCGCCTACGTGGCCCGGGACGATCGCCGCGAGCAGCCGGGCAGCACCTTCATTGGCAACAAGACCACGCTTTTCATCGATGACGATTCGAGCATCCAGACCGGCCTGGTCTACCACGACTACCCCATGGACCTGCGTGAAGGCCCGAACCGCTTGAAGGTGGCCTACACCGATGTCAGCGGCACCTTCGACTACAAGCGCCGCGACACCCTCTGGGGCCTGGAAAGCCACAGCAATGTGGGCCTGCGGGTGACCAAGCACCTGCCCAACGACGGCGCGAGCGAATTTGTGCGTATTTCCACCGGCAATACCGCCAGCTATCCACCCGGCACGCTGATGCGCAACTTCACCTACCAGGGTTCGGACACTGTCCTGCATGGCGGCAACGACCTGGAGATTGCCGACGACCTGTGGCTGACCACCGGCCTTGCCGCCATCTATACCCGCCGGGAAAGCGACGTCACCTACCCGCAAAGCGGCGGCAAGACCAGCCTCAACGACTGGGACTACGCGCCGCGTATTGGCCTGCGCTACCAAGTGACCCCGGACCTGCAAGTGTTCGGCAATCTCAGTCGCTCGGTGGAGGCGCCGCATCCGTGGTCGCTGATCTACAGCTCCAACATCCGCTTCCCGGCAGGCAGCGGCCCGGCCACCGGCACCCAGCGCGACCCGATCAAGCTGCAAAACCAGACCGCCACCACCCTGGAGCTTGGCGGCCGTGGCGACAGTGCCCTGGGCCAATGGAGCCTGGCCTGGTACTACGCCCAGGTACGCCACGAGTTGCTCTCGGTACTGCCCGACGCCAGCGCGACCACGCCTTTCGAACTCAATGCCAGCCCCACGGTCCATCAGGGGGTGGAAGCCAGCCTGCAGAGCAACCTGTGGTCAGGCGCCGACGGCGGCCGGCTGAGCCTGCGCCAGGCCTATACCTTCAGCGACTTCCACTACCGTGACGATGAACGCTTCGGCGACAACCGCCTGCCGGGCCTGCCGATGCACTATTACCAGGGCGAGTTGCGCTACGACTGGCCACTGGGTTTCTTCGCGGCGGTCAACACGCAGATGGCGTCCAAGGCAGCGGTCGATTACGCCAATAGCTTCTACGCCGATCCTTATGCGATATTCGGCGCGACCCTGGGCTATAACGCGCCCAAGGACGACTGGCAGACCTGGCTGGACATCCGCAACCTGACCGACAAGCACTACGCCGCCACCGTGACGCCGGGCTACGACGACAAAGGCCTGGACGCGGCCCGTTCCACGCCGGGCGAGGGTTTGGCGATGTACGTCGGGGTGTCGTGGAGTCTGCGCTGAGGTCATCTACACTGGCTGCTGCCATACGAGGTCCATGTGACCACAGCAAGCAATCGACGGGGTTTGTCTCATGAGCAAAGCGTCCTACGTGCCTCCCAAGGTCTGGAAAAACAAAGCCCCCTCTGGCGGCCAGTTCGCCAGCATCAACCGGCCAACTGCCGGGCCGACCCATGACAAGGTACTACCGCTGGGCAAGCATCCGTTGCAGCTTTACTCCCTGGCCACTCCCAATGGCGTGAAAGTGACCATCATGCTCGAGGAACTGCTGGCGCTGGGGCATGGCGCGGCGGAGTACGACGCCTGGCTGATCCGCATCAATGACGGCGAGCAGTTCTCCAGTGGCTTTGTCGAGGTCAACCCGAACTCGAAGATCCCGGCGTTGCTCGACCGCAGCGCCGAGCCACCCATCCGCGTGTTCGAGTCCGGCTCGATCCTGCTGTATCTGGCGGAGAAATTCGGCGAGTTCCTGCCCAAGGATCTGGCGGGACGCACCGAGACGTTGAACTGGCTGTTCTGGCAGATGGGCGCCGCACCGTATCTTGGCGGTGGCTTCGGGCATTTCTATGCCTATGCCCCGGAAAAACTCGAATACCCGATCAACCGCTTCACCATGGAGGTCAAGCGCCAGCTGGATGTCCTCGATCGCCGCCTCGCTGAGAGCCCCTACCTGGCCGGTGACGGTTATACCATCGCCGACATCGCGGTCTGGCCCTGGTACGGGCAACTGGTGCGCGACAAGGTGTACTCGGCCGCCGAGTTTCTGTCGGCCGGGCAGTACACCCACGTCCAGCGCTGGGCGGAGGACATCGCCCGGCGACCTGCGGTCCTGCGCGGGCAGCGAGTCAACCGCACCTGGGGTGATGAAGACAGCCAGGTACCGGAACGGCACCAGGCCGAGGACCTGGACTAAACCCGCGGCACCCTGTGAGAGGTTTCGCCATGGCCGATCCCGAATCCGCCCTCCTCCAGAGCTGGCACCTCAACGCCAGCTCCTGGATTGAAGTTGTCCGTACTGGCGCCATTGAAAGCCGCCGGCAGGTCACCGACCAGGCGATCCTCCTGGCGGTGCTGGGTCGCCAGCCACAGCGCGTGCTCGACCTCGGCTGCGGCGAAGGCTGGCTGCTGCGCGAGCTGGACAAACGCGGCTTCCAGGCGGTCGGCGTGGACGGCGATGCAACGCTGGTCGAGGCCGCGCGGGCAGCGGGTTCGGCGTCCGTGCACCTGGCGAGCTATGAAGCACTGGTGGACGGGACGGTGGACATCGGCCACGACTACGACCTGATCTGCGCCAACTTCGCCCTGCTGCACCAGGACATCATCCCGCTGCTCGCCGCCATGAACGCCCTGCTCGTCCCGGGTGGTGCCCTGGTGATCCAGACGCTGCATCCCTGGACCGCAGCGGCGGGTGACTACCAGGACGGCTGGCGCGAAGAAACCTTCGACGGATTCAACGGCCAGTGGCAGCCCATGCCCTGGTACTTGCGCACGCTGTCCAGCTGGCTGAATGCCCTGGACATGGCCGGCTTCCGCCTGGCCGTCCTGCAGGAGCCGCAGCACCCGCAAAGCCCGGTACCCCAGTCGTTGCTGATGGTCGCCGAGCGGGTGTGACACCTCGGCGGCGTATCGCCGGCGAGTGGCCCTTTCAGCAATCCAGGCGACCCAAAGCCGCTGCCGACAGACCTCAGCCATCACAACCTGTTGGTTCACCATGTCATTGTTTCGACTTTCGATTTGCTCAATCGCGAGTCACTTCTATATTGAGGGGGTGCTCTGAATTTCCTGCCTCCTGTCGAGCCTGGCCTATGGCAACTACTGATCAATTGATCATCTGCGAGCACTGTGACTGCGTGTACGAAAAAGTGACGCTCGCCAAACATCAGAAAACCCTGTGCACGCGCTGCGGCGGCGTGCTTCAGCGCTATAACGGCCTGACCGTGGAACAGCGCCTGGCGTTGACCTTCACCGCGTTGATGCTGTGGATTTTCGCCAACTTCTACCCGGTCATGAGCATCAGCCTCAAGGGCCTGAAAAACAGCGCGACCCTGTGGGATTCGGTGCTGGCCCTGACGCAGGGGCCGATCAGCTTCATCGCCATGGTGGCGGCCATCGCCATGATCATCGCGCCCTTCTTCCAGGTGATGCTGCTGATCTGGGTGCTCGGTTATGCCCTCAAACAGCAGCGGGCGCCCGGGTTCAAGACCTGCATGCGCTGGCTGGAGGCCCTGCGGCCGTGGAGCATGCTCGAAGTCTGCCTGCTCGGCGCCATGGTGGCGGTGATCAAGCTGGCCGGGCTGCTCGACGTGCTGCCCGGCATCGGCCTGTTTGCCCTCGCGGCGCTGAGCCTGATGATGATCCGTATCGCCGGGCGCGATATCCGTGAACTGTGGGACATCCTATGAAAAGGCCTCCGGTCGCCGCCGAACTCAACCTGTGCCTGTGTCACAGTTGCGGGCTTGCCTGCGACATGACCCATGAGCCCCACGAATGCGAACGCTGCGGCGCGCCGCTGCACCGGCGCAAGACCAATTCCCTGATGCGAACCTGGGCCTACATGATCACGGCGCTGGTGTTCTACATCCCGGCCAACCTGTTGCCGGTGATGAACACCCAGATGGTCGGCGACGGCGCCGACAGCACCATCATGAGCGGCGTACTGGAATTCTGGGAAGCCGGTGCCTGGGACATCGCCCTGATCATTTTCATCGCCAGCATCGCGGTACCGGGCATCAAGTTCGTCGCCCTCACCCTGCTGGTGGTCAACGTGCAACGGGAAAGCCGCTGGGCACGCAAGGAGCGCTCGATCCTGTACCGCTTCGTCGAGGTCATCGGCTACTGGTCGATGCTCGATGTGATCGTGGTCGCCCTGGTGGCGTCGCTGGTGAAGTTCCAGGCCCTGGCCGATATCGAACCGCGCCCGGGTATTCTGTTTTTTGGTCTGGTAGTGGTGTTCACCATGCTGGCGGCAATGAGCTTCGATCCAAGATTGATCTGGGATGCCAAGCGTAAAGACTTACAAAACGAGGAGGTCAAGGATGCAGTCGAAAGCCACTGACGGGGCGCAACCCCCAGGACAGGCGCCAGTCAAGACCAGTCGTTTCAGCGTCTCGCTGGTCTGGATCGTCCCCATAGTCGCGGTGCTGGTCGGGATTTCGCTGGTGGTGCACAGCATCCTGCAGCAAGGGCCGGTGATCACCGTCAACTTCAAGACCGGTGACGGCCTGACCGCCAACAAGACCGAGGTCAAGTACCGTAATGTGGTGATCGGCCATGTCTCGGAGGTGGATCTGAGCGACGACCAGAAAAGCGTCAACGCCACCATCAAGCTGGCCAAGCAGGCCGAAGCCTTCACCCGCGAGGATTCGCAGTTCTGGGTGGTCAGGCCGCGCATTGGTGCCGGTGGCGTATCGGGTATCGACACCCTGCTGTCCGGTGACTACATCGGCGCTGACATCGGCCAGGCCAACGCCCGGGCGAAAGACTTCAAGGGCCTGGAAAACCCGCCGGCCATTACCTATGGCGAGCCGGGCAAGCGTTTTATCCTGCACACCCAGGACCTGGGGTCGCTGGATATCGGCTCGCCGGTGTACTACCGCAAGATCCCGGTCGGCCAGGTGGTGGCCTACGCGCTGGACGCGGACGGCAAGGGCGTGAACATCGACCTGTTCATCCACGCCCCCAACGACCAGTACGTCACCGAAAACACCCGTTTCTGGAACGCCAGCGGCATTGACGTGAGCGTTGGCGCCAACGGTTTCGACGTCAAGACCGAGTCCCTGTCCTCGCTGCTGGTGGGCGGCATTGCCTTCCGCGCGCCGGAATACAGTCCGGGCGACAAACCTGCGGCCGAGGAATACACCTACGAACTCTTTGAGGATCAGCAAGGCGCCCTCGCCCCGCCCAATGGCAAGCCGCAATACCTGGCCCTGCGTTTCGACCAGGCATTGCGCGGGCTCAAGATCGATGCGCCGGTGGAGTTCCTCGGCGTGGAAATCGGCAAGGTGGTGTCGGTCAATCTCGATTTCGACCCGAAAAAGCGCAGCTTTCCGCTCAATGTCGGCATCGTCATTTACCCGCAACGCCTGGGCAACGCCCACACCGAAATGCTCAAGGCCCTCAATCATGACCCCAATGACGAGGCCGGCAGCGTGCGCGTGATCGGTACCTTCGTCGAGAACGGCCTGCGCGCCCAGGCCCGCACCGGCAACCTGTTGACCGGCCAGTTGTACGTCGCCCTGGATTTCTTCCCGAAAGCGGAAAAAGTCGCCTTCGATCCGACGGCGCGGCCGATCAATATTCCGACCGTGCCGGGCAATCTTGAACAATTGCAGGAAAAACTCGAGGCCATGGTCACCAAGATCAATCAACTGCCCATCGAGCGCATCGCCGGCAACCTCGACAGCAACCTGGTCGAGTTGCGCAAAGGCCTGGTGAACTTCAATGCCAAGACGCTGCCGGGGGTCAACACGACCCTACTGGATATCAGCAAAACCCTGCAATCGGCTGACACAGCACTGAAATCGGCCAGCTCGACCCTTGCCGACGATTCGCCGCAACGGGAAAAACTGGGCACGACCCTGGATGAACTGGGCCGTACATCGCGCTCCCTGCGTGACCTGGCGGATTACCTGGGCCGGCATCCGGAATCGCTGATTCGCGGCCGCCCTGAAAACGCCGCGCCCCTGGACCTCAAAGGGCCACCGAGCAAATGACCACAGGAGCTAATTCCATGGCTTTACCGATGAAATTGACATTGGTCGCTGCGTTGTTATTGCTGGCCGCCTGCCGCAGTGACCCGATCCAGTTCCACACCCTGACGCCTGCGCAATTGGGCGCCGGTGCCAGGAGCACCGCGGAGATCAAGATCGAGGTGCTGACGGTGCCGCCCCAGGTCGACCGTCCACAGATCGTCGTGCGCGAAGGCAACACCGGCATGGCGATTCTCGAAACCCAATGGTGGGGTGCCAGCCTGGTGGATGAGCTGCGCAGTGCCCTGACCGATCAGATGGTCAACAACAATCCCCAGCGCAAGGTGTCGGTCAACGTGGATGTACTGCGCTTTGATTCGATTCCCGGCCAGTACGGCCTGATCGACGTGAAATGGCGCCTGCGTGGCGCCAATGAAGCCGAGGGCAGGAAAGTCGTATGCCGCAGCACCTTGCAGACGCCGTCCGGGCCGTCCATCGATGAACTGGTGGCGGCCCAGCAGAATAACGTCAAGCGCCTCGCGGCACTGATCAGTCAGGCGGCTGCCGGAACACAGGCGGGTTGCCCCTCCGCCTGAAGCCTGTCCCGACTCAATGGGCGGCCTGTCCGCCCTAGAGCTCGTGGCTCATGGCCCGACATTTCGAAAAGGAACATTCCGATAACGGAAATTAACCGATCCTTTGACGTTTTTTTCTTGTTTGGCGCACTAAATTCGCCCACCCTTGACATGCAAATGATTCCTATTGATCTACACTGATCGTCGACCTTTACCCGTCGATTCAGTCGAATCTGCGCGCACGAATCGCAAAATACCGGAGCTGCCACAGAATGAGTCCGCACATCCCGTCGTTCCTGAAGAAAGCCCTGCTCGCCACTGCGCTGTTGGGCGCCAGTCAGGCGTACGCCGCCGACTCCGTGGGCCTGCTGGTCTACAACGCGCAACACGAAGGCCTGACCAAGGCCTGGGTCGAAGGGTTTACCCAGGAAACCGGTATCCCGGTCACCCTGCGCAATGGCGACGACACCGAGATGGGCAACCAGCTGGTGCAGGAAGGCGCCGAGTCGCCCGCCGATGTGTTCCTGACCGAAAACTCCCCTGCCATGGTCCTGGTCGATAACGCCGGGCTGTTCGCCCCTGTCGACGCGGCCACGCTGGAGCAGGTCGATGGCGCCTACCGCCCGGCCCACGGCAAATGGCTGGGGATTGCCGCCCGCTCGACCGTGTTCGTCTACAACCCGGGCAAGCTGGCGGAAGCCGACCTGCCGAAATCGATCATGGACCTGGCTGCACCCGCCTGGAAAGGTCGCTGGGCGGCATCGCCGGGCGGCGCCGACTTCCAGGCGATCGTTGCGGCCATGCTCGAACAGAAAGGCGAAGCCGCCACCCTGGAATGGCTCAAGGCGATGAAAGCCAACTTCACCGCGTACCGTGGCAACAGCTCGGTGCTCAAGGCAGTGAATGCCGGGCAGATCGACAGCGGCGTGATCTACCACTATTACTACTTCGTCGATCAGGCCAAGACCGGCGAGAACAGCAAGAACACCGCCCTGCACTACTTCAAGCACAAGGATCCGGGCGCGTTCGTGAGCATCTCCGGTGGCGGCGTGCTGGCATCGAGCAAACACAAGGAGCAAGCCCAGGCGTTCCTCAAGTACATCACTGGCAAGGACGGCCAGGGCGTGTTGAAGAACGGCAAATCGTTTGAATACGCCGTGGGCAAGAACGCTGAATCCAATCCTAAACTGGTGCCTCTGCAGCAGCTTGATGCGCCGAAAGTCGATGCCTCGAAACTCGACAGTAAAAAGGCCGTAGAGCTGATGACCCAGGCTGGACTGCTCTAATTGATACCTGAAAGCCTGCCCGCGGGTGTCGCCGAGGCGCTGCCCGCCCATTTACGCCGTCGCTCCCGTGGCATTTTTGCGGGGCGTGGCGGCGCCTGGGTGATCGGTTTGTCGGTGCTGGTTTCATTACTGGCACTGCTGCCCATCGTTTACGTCATTGGCGTGTCTTTGCAGACCGGCTGGTCGAGCGTGGTCACCCTGGTATTCCGGCCCCGGGTCGGTGAGCTGCTGGTCAATACCGTGTTGCTGGTGTTGCTGACGATCCCCCTGTGCATCGCGCTGGGGGTGACCCTGGCGTGGCTCACCGAACGCACCAACCTGCCGGGCCGGCGCTGGTGGTCCTTGCTGGCAACCGCGCCACTGGCCGTGCCCGCCTTCGTCCACAGTTATGCCTGGGTCAGCCTGGTGCCACCGATTCACGGTTTGTTTGCCGGGGTCCTGGTGTCGGTCATCGCCTATTTCCCATTCCTGTACCTGCCGGTGGCGGCCACCTTGCGCCGGCTCGATCCGGCCATCGAGGACGTCGGCGAATCCCTGGGGCTCAAACCCCTGTCGGTGTTTTTCCGCGTGGTGTTGCCGCAACTGCGCCTGGCCATCTGCGGCGGCGCGCTGCTGGTCGGCCTGCACCTGCTGGCCGAATACGGCCTGTACGCGATGATCCGCTTCGACACCTTCACCACCGCAATCTTCGACCAGTTCAAGTCCACCTTCAACGGCCCCGCCGCGCACATGCTGGCCAGTGTCCTGGCCCTGTGCTGCCTGGCGATGCTGACCGCTGAATCGGCCGCACGTGGTTCGGCGCGTTATGCCCGGGTCGGTTCCGGCAGCGCCCGGGAGCAACGACTGGTGAACCTGAAATTCACCTCGACCGCGTTCTCGCTGATCTTGTTGGTCGTCACTTGCCTGCTCGCGCTGGGCGTCCCGTTGATCACCCTGGGCAACTGGCTGATCGCCGGCGGCGTCGAAGTCTGGGACATGGACGAACTGCTGCCCGCCCTGGAGCAAACCCTGCTGCTCGGGGTGGCGGGTGCGGCGTTGACCACCTGCGCAGCGATCCCGATTGCCTGGCTGTCGATTCGTTACCCCGGTCGCCTGCAGCGGGTGCTGGAAAGCTGCAACTACATCACCAGTTCCCTGCCCGGGATTGTCGTCGCGCTGGCCTTGGTGACGGCCACCATCCACTTTGCCCGGCCGATTTACCAGACCACCATCACCGTGCTCCTGGCTTACCTGCTGATGTTTTTGCCCCGGGCCCTGGTGAGCCTGCGCGCCGGCATCGCCCAGGCGCCGGTGGAGCTGGAAAACATGGCCCGCAGCCTCGGTCGCTCGCCCACCCGGGCGTTGTGGCTGATCACCTTGCGCCTGGCGGCGCCGGGGGCCGCTGCCGGTGCAGCCCTGGTGTTCCTGGCAATCACCAATGAGTTGACCGCCACCCTGCTGCTCGCCCCGAACGGCACACGCACCCTGGCCACCGGTTTCTGGGCGCTGACCAGCGAAATCGATTACGCCGCTGCTGCACCTTATGCCCTGTTGATGATTCTGCTGTCGCTACCGCTGACAGGAATTCTCTATCACCAATCGAAAAAAACGGCTGGCCGATGAGCACACTTGAACTGCATGCCCTGAACAAATCCTATGGATCCCATCGAGCCCTGGACAACGTCAGCCTGTCGGTGCCCAGCGGCAGCCGCACAGTGGTCGTTGGTCCGTCCGGTTCGGGCAAGACCACGTTGCTGCGGATGATTGCCGGCTTCGAATTCCCCGACACCGGACACCTGTCCCTCGATGGCCAGACCCTGGTCGACAGCACCCACGAAGTGCCCGCCCATCAACGCCAGATTGGCTACGTACCGCAGGACGGCGCCCTGTTCCCGCACATGAGCGTGGCGGCCAATATCGGTTTCGGCCTGGCACTCAAGGGTGGGGACAAACAGCAGCGTATCAGCGAGTTGATGGACAGCGTGGCGCTGGACGCGAAAATGGCCGAGCGCTGGCCCCACGAACTGTCGGGCGGTCAGCAGCAGCGCGTGGCCCTGGCCCGCGCCCTGGCGCAACAGCCGCGCCTGATGCTGCTCGACGAACCCTTTTCGGCGCTGGACACCGGGCTGCGCGCAGCGATGCGCAAAATGGTCGCACGCCTGCTGGAAGACACCGGCGTGACCACCATCCTGGTCACCCATGACCAGAGCGAAGCCTTGTCATTCGCCGACCAGCTGGCCGTGATGCGCCATGGCCGCCTGGTGCAGTCGGGCCATCCCCTGGACCTCTACCGCTACCCCGAAGACGAGCAGACCGCGCTGTTCCTCGGCGATGCCGTGGTCTTGCCGGCGCGGATCGAAGCCGGCTGGGCCCATTGCGACCTGGGACGGATTCCGGTCAACAACCATCGCAACAACAGCGCGGCGCAGATCATGCTGCGCCCCGAGCAGCTGCAACTGGTCAGTGTCCTGCCCAGTGACAGCGACACTGGCGGGTGCCGGGCGGTGGTCATCGAGCGCGACTTCAGTGGCAATACCTGCACCTTGACCATCCAGCTGCGGGCATCGGCCAGTCACGACAGCGGCCGCTCCCTGCTGGTGCGCAGCTCCGGCATGTATGCGCCGCCGGCCGGCAGCGCGGTGCAGGTGTCGACCATCGGCCATGCCCATGTCCTCGGTGAGATATGAAGGCTCAGAGGTCGAAGCGATCGACCGCCCTGCGCCGTTCATTGTCATCGCGCACATCGTAGTTGGCCGTGGTCTGGATGTTGCTGTGGTGGGCCAGTTTCTGCGCAATCGACAGGTCATGCTCCTCGATCACCCGGGTAATGAATGAACGCCGGAAATCATGGGGCATGATCTTCACCCCGACTTGCGCGCCCCGCTGCCGGGCAATGTAGTAGATCGCATGCTTGGTGATGCGCTCGCGGGTGATATGACTGCCGCGGCGAATGCGGTTGAACAGGAAACTGTCGTCCACTTCACCCTCCTTCAGCAACGAGCGGCGCAATTGCAGCCAGTCTTGCAGTTTGGCGAAAGCCCAGGCCGGAGCGAACTTGATCAGTTGTTTGTTGCCTTTGGCGGTGACCTGCAGGCTGCGCTCCGTGAAGTTCACCTGGTTCAGGTCCAGGTTCACCGATTCGGACTTGCGCATGCCCGAACCGTAGAGAATCCCGATGATCGCCGCATCGCGCAAACCCTGTGGCCGCGGGTCGGCCGCACACACCGCCATCAACTCCTGGATCAATGTGCGGCGCAGATTGCGTCCCTGGGACAGGCGTGTGCCGGCGATGCCCTTGACCGAACGCATTTTCAGCAAGTGCTCCTGGCTGATCAGGCTCATGCGCCAGGCTTCATTCATTACCCCGCGTACCGCATTGACGTACAGCGATGAGGTATTGGGCGCATAGCCGTCCGTGCGCAAGGTCGACACCAGCGCGACCACATCCTCGGGCTGCAGCTCGTGCCAGGGAATTTCCTCGATGTTGCAGTCTTCGAAGCCGAGGCGATCGGCGGCATCCTGCAGTACGTAGCGCATGGTCAACTGACTGGACGGCGCCAGGCGCGCCAGGTACAGCGTCAGTGGATTGGAAAGGGAATGACGTGGTTCAACAACAGCGTGATCAATCAAACGAAACAGCCCTGGAAAAAACAACCTCGAAATGGGCTGCCAACCTGCCGCGCATCCCCGCAAAAGTCAAATGCGACTGGCCGGGCGGTGCCGTCTGGCAGAGAATGACCGTCCTGCGCGCGTTTGCCTTGAGGGCCACCGTGCTGGCAGCATGATCGTCCTGACGTTCCAGCTGCCTGCGAATAAGGACATCCCTGCGTGGCCACTTACTCACTCGTCGTTCGCCGGTTGCTGATCTGCTCGCTGACCATCGTCGTCAGCCGGGCGATCACCAGCCCCCTGCTGACCCTGTTCGTCAGCGCCAAGCTCGGCCTCAACCAGCAGGACGTCGGCCTGCTGCTGGGCATCGCCGTATTCGTCGCCACCCTGCTCGCCCTGTACGGCGGCTACATCCTCGATCGTTTCGAAAAGCGCCGGCTGCTGATTCTCTCCATGCTCTCCAGCGCGATCGGCCTTGTCCTGCTGACGTTTGCCGAAAACCTCTACCTGACCGCTGCCACCCTGATCGTCAGCGAAACCGCAACGGCGCTGTTTCTCATCGCCTCCAAAGCCATTCTCAGCGACAACCTGCCCGTGGGTCAGCGCGCCAAGGCGTTCTCCCTGAGCTACACCTTGACCAATATCGGCTACGCCGTCGGCCCGATGCTCGGCGTGTTGCTCGCCGGTGCCTACACCCCGGCGCCCTTCCTGGTTGCCGCGAGCATCGCGTTTTTCAGCATCTTCCTGATGACCGGGATTCCCAAGGACCCGGCGCGAGCAGCCCTGGTGAGCCAGACACAGAGCTTTGTCAAAACCCTGATCACCCTGAAAAACGACCGCACCCTGATCATGTTCACCGCCGGCTGCCTGCTCAGCACCGTGGTGCATGGCCGCTTCACCTTCTACCTGTCGCAGTACCTGCTGGTGACCAGCAATCCTGAACACACCATGGAAATCATGGCCGCCCTGCTGGCCTGCAACGCGATCAGTGTGATCCTGCTGCAATACCAGATCGGCCGTTTCCTCAAGCGTGAACACTTGCGTCACTGGATTCTGGCGGGGACTGCACTGTTCATCGCCGGCCTGATCGGCTTCAGCCTGGCAAACAGCGTGCTGAGCTGGTGTGTGGCGATGTTCATTTTCACCTTGGGCGAAACCATCATTTACCCGGCGGAATTCCTCTTCGTCGACACACTGGCCCCGGAGGCGCTGCGGGGCAGCTACTACGGCGCACAGAATCTGGCGGCCCTGGGCGGCGCCCTGAGCCCGGTGATCTGCGGTTTCCTGTTGCTGCACACACCGGCGCCGACCATGTTCTACGCCTTGAGCGCACTGGCGGCGGTGGGCGGCCTGCTGTGCTTCATGAGCGGGCGCAACACGCCTTTAAAGCAAAATTAATGCACTGAAAGCGCATTAATATGAATTTGTCAGAGCCGGGCGAGGTCGGCACACTGTGCAGCGTTCCTCCCCCAATAGTTGGAACGACTTCAAGGGCTTTCTGGGAAAACCAGCCAAGCCCTTTTTTTTCCTCGATTTTCTGGAGTTTTCAAGACCATGTTTGCCCGCTGGTTGCCTGCCGCCATCAATACCCGCCCGACGGAATGGAGCCGTGCCGCCATCGGCATGGGCTTGGGAACGTTGCTTAGCGTCTGGGTGTGCAGTCTGGTGTTCGGCAGCGAAGTGGCTTTGCACCTGATCGGCCCGCTGGGAGCCTCGGCCGTTCTGTTGTTCGGCGTGTCTTCCGGCGCGCTCGCCCAACCCTGGTCGATTATCGGCGGCTACCTGAGCGCGGCGTTGATGGCCTTGCTGACTGCCCATCTGCTCGGTCGTACCCTGGGCAGTGCCTGCCTGGCCGCCGGGCTGGCGGTGGTCCTGATGTGCTGGCTGCGTTGCCTGCACCCGCCCGCCGGCGCCCTGGCCCTGACCCTGGTGCTGGCGGACCCGGCCACCACTGCCATGGACTGGCGGGCCGTCGAACCGGTGATGCTCGGCGCTTCGGTGATGCTGCTCTGCGCCCTCGCCTACAACAACCTGACCCGGGTGCGTTACCCCAAGCGCGCCAGTGAGCCGCAGGCAAAGATCCCTGCTGATCATCCCGCCACTGACAGTCAGGCCATCACCGCCGAGGACCTCAAGCGTGCACTGGCGGACATGGAGGCTTTCTATGACATCACCCCCGAAGACCTCGAACAGTTGATACACGCCAGCGAATTGCACGCCCGACGGCGCAGCGTCGGCGAGGTACTGGCGCCACGCCTGGAGTCGACGGTGCGCTGAGGGTTTTGCCGTTGACGGACGGTTCTGGCATCCTGCGCGTCCATTTTCTGACCCAGCCCGCCTTCTGGCGCCCAGACCATCATGACCGCCTGCGAAAAAGCCCCCGCTCCACGCCACAATGACCTGATCTATGGCCTTGATGACCGCCCGCACCTGAGCGCGACGGTCTTCGCCGCATTGCAACACGTACTGGCCAGTTTTGTCGGGATCATCACCCCGACGCTGATCATGGGCAGCGCCCTCGGCCTGCAAAGCGAAATCCCTTATTTGATCAGCATGGCGCTGTTCGTCTCGGGCCTGGGCACCTTTGTCCAGGCGCGGCGCTTCGGCCCGGTCGGTTCGGGGCTGCTGTGCCTGCAAGGCACCAGCTTCTCGTTCATCAGCGTGATCCTCAGCGCCGGCTTTATGGTCAAGGCCCGGGGCGGCGGTACCGATGAGATTCTCTCGACCATTTTTGGCATGTGCTTTTTCGCCGCATTCATCGAGGTGGTGCTCAGTCAGTTCATCGGCAAATTGCGCATGCTGATCACCCCGGTCGTCACCGGCACCATCATCACCCTCATGGGCCTGTCGCTGATCAAGGTGGCCATGACCGACATCGCGGGCGGCTTCGGCGCCAGCGATCTTGGCGCCGCCAGCCACCTGGCGCTGGCCGCGCTGGTACTGGGCACCATCGTCGTGCTCAACCGGGTGGATGTGCCGTTCCTGCGTCTGGGCGCGATTGTCATTGGCCTGACCCTGGGTTACGTCGTCGCCTGGCTGATGGGCGACGTCGATTTCAACAGCTTGCCGGCGGTGCCCCTGATGAGCGTACCGGTGCCGTTCAAGTACGGCTTTTCCTTCGACTGGCTGGCGTTCATCCCGGTGGCGGTGATTTTCCTGGTGTCGCCCCTGGAAGCTGCCGGTGACTTGACGGCCAACTCGATGATTTCCCGGCAGCCAGTCAAGGGCCCGGTCTACATCCGCCGGATCAAGTCGGGCCTGCTCGCCGACGGTCTCAACTCGGCCATGGCCGCGGTCTTCAACAGCATGCCGATGGTGACCTTCGCGCAGAACAACGGGGTGATTCAACTGACCGGCGTGGCCAGCCGCTACGTGGCGTTTTTCATTGCCGGCCTGCTGGTGCTGCTGGGTCTATTCCCGATGATCGGCGCGGTCCTGCAATTGATGCCCAAGCCGGTGCTGGGCGGCGCCGAGCTGGTGATGTTCGGCACCGTAGCCGTGGCCGGCATCAAAATTCTTGCCGAGGCTGGCCTGCACCGGCGCAACATGCTGATCGTGGCCATCTCCCTCGGCATGGGCCTGGGCGTGGCGGCGGTGCCGGAAGTCCTGCGTGAATTGCCCAAGGCGCTGCATAACATTTTCGAGTCGCCCATCACCGTTGGCGCGCTGTGCGCTATCGTTCTAAATATCTTCCTGCCCGAAGAGTTCATTGAGCTGCAAGAAGACGACTTCGATCCGGAAGCCTCGATCCTCAGGGTCATGGAGAATCCGGAAGTGCCGGCCAAGGGTGAATCCATGTCGCCGGACGCTGTCACACAGTCAAACCGCTAGACTGGCTCAGGGCTGAGCCGCTGACGGTCCAGCCCCACTCCAGACGAGAGCATGTCCATGCGCAGCCTCCACGCGGTGTCGATTTTCCTCCTGATGCTCTTCCTGAGCGCCTGTTCCTCATTGCCCAATCACGACCCGGTGAAGGTCAACGTCGTCGGCATCGAACCGCTGCAAGGCCAGGGCATGGAAGTGCGCTTTACCGTGCACGTCCGTGTGGTCAACCCCAACAGTTCGGAGATCAACTATCACGGCGTCTCCCTGGACCTGGACATCAACGGCCAGCCCTTTGCCACGGGGGTCAATGCCGACTATGGAACCATCGGCGCGTTTTCCGATACGGTGGTGAGCGTGCCGGTGAGCGTCTCGGCGTTTTCGGTGATCCGCCAGACGTTCGGCCTTGGCCAGATGGACACCCTGAACAACATTCCCTACGTACTGCGCGGCAAACTGGGTGGCAATATATTCAGTACCACGCGCTTCGTTGACAGTGGCAAACTCAACTTGCCGGGGCCTGTGACCGGCAGCCGGTAAAATGCCTGTGCCAACAAGGAGCCTTGCCCCCATGGAAGCCACACCCGTGCTCCATACCGAGCGCCTGATCCTGCGGCCACTGGAACTGGCGGACGCCGACGCCATACAGCAGTTGTTCCCGCACTGGGAGATCGTGCGCTACCTCAATGCCTTCGTGCCCTGGCCGTACCCGGCCGACGGCGCGCTGACCTACCTGCGTGACAATGCCCTGCCGGCAATTGCCCGGGGCGATGAATGGCATTGGTCGATCCGCCTGAAATCGGCGCCCGGACAACTGATTGGCAACATCAGCCTGATGAACGAACAGGACAACAACCGCGGGTTCTGGCTGAGCCCGAAGTGGCAGGGTCAGGGATTGATGGCCGAAGCCAGCGCGGCGGTCACCGAATACTGGTTCACCACCTTGGGCCGCACCGTGCTGCGGGTGCCGAAAGCGGCGGCCAACAGCGGATCGCGCAAGCTTTCCGAGCGCACCGGTATGCGTTTGATTCACACCGACACCGGCCGCTTCGTCGCCGGCCAGTTCACCAAGGAAGTCTGGGAAATCACCCGCGACGAGTGGCTGGAGTATCGCTGAGATCACTGCGCCTCGTTGAGGATCAGGCTGCGGTAATGCCCCGGGTTGGACCCCGACCACTTGCGGAAGGCCTTGTAGAACGAGCTGGTGTCAGCAAAGCCCAGGCGCGTGGCGATTTCGGCGAAGCTGATGCTCGGCTCTGCCAGCCAGACGATTGCCAGTTCCTTGCGCACGCTATCCTTGAGCCCCTGATAGGTTTGCCCCTCCTCCGCCAGACGCCGGCGCAGGGTCGATGCCGACATGCACAGGCGTTGCGCCTGGGCGTCGGTTTCCGGCCACTGTTCGGCTGGCAACTGCCGCAGGTCGTGCTTGATGCGATTGGCCAGACTGTCCGGGTCGCGGTACTTGACCAGGATATTGGCGGGCGCCAGTGCGAGGAAACGCTTGAGCTCCGCAGGGCTGCGCTTGATCGGCAGGTCCAGGCAATCGGCCGAGAAAATCATCCGCGTGCGCGGTCGGTCGAAACGCAGGTTCTCGGAGAACATCACCTGGTAGTCGTCGCAGAAATCCGGGCGCGGACAGCGCAACTCGATCGCCAGGATCGGAATGCGTCGCCCCGCCAGCCAGCAGGCGACGCCATGCACGATCATCCAGTAGGTGAAATAGGTAAAGGCCCGCCTCGGTTCATGGTCCTCTTCGAGCAGGACGAATTCCGCCAGGCTTTGCTGGCGCACCAGCAGTGCCGGCATTCGCTCGAGTGCCAGCGACAGGAACCCCAGGACACAGTTCAGGCCCGTCGCCAGGTTCGGTTGGGTCATGGCGTAGCGGCACAGGAACGCAAAACTGCCGGATTTGAGCTTGCGCGGGTCCATGCCGAAAAACTCATCGTCCCCGCGCCGCGCCAATAGTCGCCACAAGCGCGCATAAGCGGTGGCCGGCACGCGGGCATCAGCGTCAGCGAGCAATTGCGGTTCGATGCCGACCTTCTTCAACACCTCTTCAGTGGCCATGCCCGGGGGACAGCTTTGGAGTAGCGCTTCGCGCAGCAGCTGGATGGAAATGGTGTCTTTGTTCGACATTGAGCGTGGCAAGCCCTGATCGCGTTTGAGAGGTGGGCATATTAGCGCAGCCGCCGGTCCCGCGCCCCTGTGGTAGCGAGCCTGCTCACGATGACGAAAAATCTTCAGTGAACGCAAAAACCGAGTACACCACAAATCACTGTAGGAGCAAGCTTGCTCGCGATGGCGGTCTTCGCTTCAACATCTGTGCTGACTGATCCACCGCTATCGCTAGCAAGCTTGCTCCTACAGAAAAATTCGCTCCTTCTTCTGCTCGTTCAGCTTAGGTTCAGGTAATTGGCAATCAATGCCATATGGGAATGAGTGTCATTATGTTACAACTTAGCACCCTATCTAAATCCGAGACGCTGCTGAATGCTTGTTCCCTTTTTGATCATGCTGCGCGAAGGCATCGAAGCGGCCTTGATTGTCGGCATCATCGCCAGTTACCTGAAACAGACCGGCCGTGGCCAGTGGATGCCCGCTGTGTGGATCGGCGTATTCCTCGCCGCCGCCCTCGCCCTGCTGGTCGGCGGCGGCCTGGAACTGGTCAGCGCTGAATTTCCGCAAAAGCAGCAAGAGCTGTTTGAAGGGGTGATCGGCCTGCTCGCGGTCGGCATCCTCAGCTCCATGGTGTTCTGGATGCGCAAGGTCGCCCGCTCGATCAAGCATTCGCTGCACGTGTCCCTCGACCACGCCCTGACCGGTTCGAAGCACCAGGTGACCGCGCTGATTGCCATGGTGTTTTTCGCCGTCGCCCGGGAAGGCCTGGAAACCGTGTTCTTCCTGCTCGCCGTGTTCCAGCAGAGCGAAGGTGCGGCGGCGCCGGTCGGTGCCCTGCTCGGCCTGGTTCTGGCGATCATCGTCGGTTTGCTGATCTACAGCGGCAGCATGCGCCTGAACCTCAGCGCGTTCTTCCGCTGGACCGGCCTGTTCATCCTCGTGGTCGCGGCCGGCATTCTCGCCAATTCCGTGCAGGCCCTGCATGAAGCCGGGCTGTGGAATCACCTGCAAGGCGTGCTGTTCGACTTCAGCGCGACGCTGCCGATGGATGGCCCGCTGGGCTCGGTACTGGCGGGCATGTTCGGTTACCAGGATGCGCCGACTGTCAGCACCCTCGGCGCGTACCTGCTGTACCTGGTGGTGGCGCTGGCGTTGTTCTTCTACCCGATCGCCGCCCCCGTCACACAGTCTTCTTCCGTTTCCACCCAGTAAGGACCCTCATGCCAGACCAAGCCCCACCCCAGGCTTCCCCACCCCGCGCCCTGCGCTGGGCCGTGGCCGGTTCGGTGATCGTGATGATCGCCGCCGGCGGCCTGTTCTACTACGCCTCGAAAATGGCCGCCGCCAAGCGCCAGGCCAACCATGAAGAAATCCTGGTGACCATCCACCCCCACAGCTGCGAGCCCAACGCCCTGACGGTTGCGGCCGGACGCGCGAGCTTTCGCATCGTCAACCGCTCCGAGCGGGCCGTGGAATGGGAGATCCTCGACGGCGTGCTGGTGGTCGAAGAACGGGAAAACATTGCGCCGGGCTTGAGCCAGGTGATCAATGCCAACCTCTTGCCCGGCGACTACGCCATTACCTGCGGCCTGCTGAGCAACCCGCGGGGCACCTTGCACGTCACGCCGACCGCGGCTTCCGATGCGGCCGCCAAAGCCAGGCCGTCACTGGTGGCCTTTGTTGGCCCGCTGTCGGAATTCCGCGTGTACCTGAGCACCCAGGGCAGCGCCCTGATCAAGGCCGTGACCGCCCTGCAACAGGCGATCGAGGCCGGCGACCTGGGTCAGGCACAAGCCTTGTACCTGCCGGCCCGCGCCGCTTATCAATCGATCGCGCCCGCCGCACAACGCCTCGCCGAGCTGGATAACGGGATCAACGCCCGTGCCGACTACTTCGAGAAACGCGAACAGGACCCGGACTTCCGTGGTTTCCACCGCCTCGAATACGCCCTGTTCCAGCAGCGCAACCTCGACGGCCTGGCACCGGTTGCCCAGCGCCTGCTGACCGATGTCACGTCCCTCAAGCAACAGCTGTTGGCCCAGTCCGTGGCGCCAGAGCAGTTGGTCAGTATGGTCCAGCGCAACCTCAACAGCCTTGCCGACGTCCGCGCCGGCAGCGGCGAGGAAGAACGTTATAGCCATAGCGACCTGAACGGCTTCGCCGCGAACCTGACAGCGGCGCGCAAAGTCGTCGACCTGCTGCGCCCCATGCTGGTGAAGTCCGACAGCGCCCTGCTCGCCAATATCGACGGTGCCCTCGGTGCATTCGACAGCGAGCTCAATGGCTTCAAGGTCGATGGCGGCTATGCCAGCTACGACAGCGTCAGCACCACGCAGCGCCAGCAGATCGCCGACAAGGCCCGCGCCCTCGCCGCCGCATTCGACGGCATCGATCCCGCCCTTGGCCTTTCCGGCCTGTAAGCAGAAGACTTTTTTGATGAACGATTCAGAGCAATTCAACCTCCAGCGCCGTCGGGTGTTAATGGGCATGGGTGCCGCCGGCGTCGCCCTGGCAGGTTCCGCACTGAGCTGTCCGGCGATGGCCGCCAGCCCCGCGCAAGTCACCGAAGCACCCAGCAGCGACAAGACCTACGACCGCCATGACTTTCACGGCAAGCACCAGAGCGGCATCGTCACGCCCCGACCGGCCTCCGGCATGCTGGTGGCGTTTGATGTCCTGGCCAGCGACCGCGATGACCTCGAACGCCTGTTTCGCACCCTCAATGAGCGCATCACCTTCCTGATGCAGGGTGGGCAGGTGCCTCAGGTCGATCCGAAACTGCCGCCGGTGGACTCTGGGATTCTCGGCCCGGTGGTGACACCGGATAACCTGACCATCACCGTCGCTGTGGGTGACTCGCTGTTCGACGAGCGCTTCGGCCTGGCCGACGCCAAACCCCGGCGCCTGATGCGCATGGTCGGCTTCCCCAACGATGCTCTGGACGCCGATTGCTGCCATGGCGACCTGACCCTGCAGTTCTGCGCCAACACCACCGACACCAATATCCACGCCTTGCGCGACATCGTGAAGAACCTGCCGGACCTGTTGCTGGTGCGCTGGAAACAGGAAGGCAGCGTGCCGCCCCAGGCGCCGGCCAAGCCCGGTGTGCCGGCGCAGAGTGCGCGCAATTTCCTCGGTTTTCGCGACGGCTCGGCCAACCCCGACTCCAATGACGCCAAGGCCATGGACCGGATTGTCTGGGTCCAGCCCGGCAGCGACGAACCGGCGTGGGCGGTCAATGGCAGCTACCAGGCAGTGCGTATCATCCGCAACTTCGTCGAACGCTGGGACCGCACGCCGCTGCAGGAACAGGAAAGCATTCTCGGCCGGATCAAAAGCACCGGTGCGCCCATGGGTGGCACCCACGAAACCCAGGTGCCGGACTACGCCAGGGATCCCCAAGGCAAGCAGACACGCCTTGACGCCCATATCCGCCTGGCCAACCCGCGCACCGCCGCGAGCCAGGCCAACCTGATCCTGCGCCGGCCGTTCAACTACTCCAATGGCGTGAACAAGAACGGCCAGCTGGACATGGGCCTGTTGTTCATCTGCTACCAGGCCGACCTGGAGAAAGGCTTTATCACTGTGCAGACCCGCCTCAATGGCGAGCCGCTGGAGGAATACCTCAAGCCCGTCGGCGGCGGCTACTTCTTCACCCTGCCTGGAGTCACCGGTGCCGAGGATTTTCTCGGTCGCTCACTGCTTGCCGCAACCCAACCAAAAACCACCGCCTGACCGGCACCACCCACACGGAATCCGCCCATGAAAAAGTCACCCCTCGCGTTAATGCTGACCCTTGGCTTGCTCAACACTCCACTTTCGGCGTTCGCGGCCACCGCGCCGCTGGACTTGGTGGGACCGGTCTCGGACTACAAGATCTACGTCACCGAACAGCTGGATGAGCTGGCCAGCCAGACCCAGCAGTTCACGGACGCGGTGAAAAAAGGCGACCTGGCCACCGCACAGAAGCTCTATGCCCCGACCCGCGTGCACTACGAGTCGATCGAGCCGATCGCCGAACTGTTCAGCGACCTCGATGCGTCCATCGATTCGCGGGTCGACGACCACGAAAAAGGCGTGAAAGCCGAAGACTTCACCGGCTTCCATCGCCTGGAATACTCGCTGTTCTCGGAAAAAACCACCCAGGGCCTGGAGGCGCTGGCCGATGGCCTGAACAAAGACGTCAAGGACTTGCAAACCCGTGTTGCCGGCCTGACCTTCCCGCCGGAGAAAGTCGTCGGCGGCGCCGCCGCGTTGCTCGAAGAAGTGGCGGCGACCAAGATTTCCGGTGAGGAAGACCGTTACAGCCACACCGATCTCTATGACTTCCAGGGCAACATCGACGGCGCGAAAAAAATCGTCGATCTGTTCCGTCCGCAGATCGAGAAGCAGGACGCGGCGTTCGCAGCCAAGGTCGACAAGAACTTTGCGACCGTGGACAAGATCCTCGCCAAGTACCGGACCAAAGATGGCGGTTTTGAGACGTATGACAAGGTCAAGGAAGCGGACCGCAAGGCGCTGGTCGGGCCGGTTAACACCCTGGCCGAAGATTTGTCGACGTTGCGTGGGAAGTTGGGTTTGAGCTGAGTGCAGTAGCGCGGATCACCTGTAGGAGCCGGCTTGCTGGCGATGGCGGTGAGTCAGACGAAACAGATGTCGACTGACAGAACGCCATCGCCAGCAAGCCGGCTCCTACAGAGGATCCGCAGGCTGCGATCTTTTTAAAGGATGCGGTACAACAACCGCTCAATCCGCACCCGACTTACTCGCTTGAGAAACTTGGCCACGCCCGCCGGGTAGTCGACGAGGGTTTGCAGGTCCTGGAAGCGTTCGATGCGCCGGGTGTGCTGGAAGATTTCCCCCAACTCCTTGCTGCGCGCTTCCTGCAACTCACTGTGCGGATCATCGATCAGCAAGGCGTTTTCCAGGTCGAGACGGAACGCCCGTGGATTGAGGTTGTTGCCGGTCAGCAAGGTGTAGCGCTGATCAACCCACATGCCCTTGAGGTGATAGGTGTTGTCACCATCACGCCACAGGTGCAGGTTCAACTGGCCGCTGTCGATGTAACGCTGATGGCGCTTGGCAAAGCGGCGCAGGCTGATCTCGTACAGGTACGGCAACGCCGAAATGACCTTGAACGGTTCGCTCGGCGGGATGAAGAAGTCGTTGGCAGTCTTGTCGCCGACCACGATGTCGATCTTCACGCCACGGGCCAGCGCCCGGTTGATCTCCCGGGTGACGCCCAACGGCAGGTTGAAGTACGGCGTACAGATGGTCAGCTGTTTCTGCGCGCCGCCAATCAGCTCCCCGATCACCCGGCTCAACGGGTTGTTCTTGCCCACGCCCAGCAACGGACTGACCGACAGCCCCGACTTGTCCGTGCTGCCTTTGGTGGTGTCGTAAGCTGCGTGCTTGAGACGACTGCGCAGGTCGCCAATGTCGTTGCGCAGGCTGCGGGTCGTCGGCGGGTTCGGCAGGTCGAGCCGATGCACCGCCCTGGACTCCACCAGACCGTGCTGCACCAGGTGTTGCATCGAGTCGGCCAGGTCGCGGTTGTGCAGCAAGTGATAACGGTCGTAGCGGTACTTGTCGAACTTGTGCAGGTAGACGTTGTTCAGGCTCGCGCCGCTGTAGATCACGCAGTCATCGATCACGAAGCCCTTGAGGTGCAACACGCCGAACAGCTCGCGGGTCTGGATCGGCACGCCATACACCGGCACAACGCTTGCGTGGGTGCGGGTCATTTCCTGGTACCAGGCGCTGTTGCCCGGCTGCTTGCCGGCACCGATCAGGCCACGCTGGGCGCGCAACCAGTCGACGGCGACCACCACGTCCAGCTCCGGACGCGCCAGTTTGGCCGCGTGCAAGGCGTCGAGAATTTCCTGGCCTGCCTCATCCTGTTGCAGGTACAGGGCAACGATATAGATGCGGTGGGTGGCACTGGCGATTTTTTCCAGCAGGCAACGACGGAACTCGGCTGCGCCGGACAGCACACGGACGCTGTCGGCGGTCAGCGGAAAACTGCGCAGTCTTGGCAGCAGGGAACGTTTGAAAAGCGACGGCATAGGGCTCGTTATGGGTCAAATCCGAGGAATCCAAGAGCTTACACCATCGATTGGCCCGGGTCTTGTGGGTGACCTCATTGACGCTTTCGCTGGCGAGCCAGCTCCTTCACTGGACGTGCTAAAACTGTAGGAGCTGGCTTGCCAGCGATAGTTCCCGCCGCTGTTATGGAGACCTGAAAATGTCCAGTGCTGAAGTTCGCCCGCCATTGCCGCCGTTCACCCGTGAATCGGCCATCGAAAAAGTCCGCCTGGCCGAAGATGGCTGGAATTCCCGCGATCCCCAGCGCGTGTCCCTGGCCTACACCCCGGGTACGCAGTGGCGTAACCGCGCCGAGTTCGCCAACAGCCGCGAGGAAGCCAAGGCCTTCCTCACGCGCAAATGGGCCAGGGAGCTGGATTATCGGTTGATCAAGGAGCTCTGGGCGTTCACCGATAACCGCATTGCGGTGCGCTTTGCCTATGAATGGCATGACGACTCGGGGAACTGGTACCGCTCCTACGGCAATGAAAACTGGGAATTCAACGACGACGGTCTGATGGCGCGGCGCTTTGCCTCGATCAATGACTTGCCGATCAAGGAAAGCGAACGCAAGTACCACTGGCCGCTGGGGCGCCGGCCGGATGATCATCCGGGGTTGTCGGAGTTGGGGCTCTAAATCGGCGTGAGTGATTGCCACCGATCAGCCGATAGCATCCGTAATCAACGTGGTGGGTTAATACCGCAGCTCCCACAGGTTTCACTGGCTGGTGGCTGGTGGCTGGTGGCTGCTGGCTGCTGGCTGAGTACATATCCGTTTCTGCGGTAACGGCTGCTAATGGTTCCGCCCTTACGGCGGGTCACTTGGAAAAGCCCCAAGTAACCAAGGGCTCTTGCCCCTGTCGTTCGGTGCCTCGCTGTGGCTCGGCATGCCCTCGCTCCGGTCCTGCTCCGTGGGCCCGCCGCGACCGGCCATCCATGGCCTATCGCGGCTAACCCGGCATCCATGCCG